>Ga0136643_10001242_pt1 | contig 30619 bp, 15 predicted proteins | sample TergutLab28metaG_FD_96883 | JGI IMG/M metagenome (GOLD analysis project Ga0136643, IMG submission 96883) | Labiotermes labralis P1 segment gut microbial communities from Petit-Saut dam, French Guiana - Lab288 P1 (version 3) (version 3) | ecosystem: Host-associated > Arthropoda: Insects >...
ATTTGTCAACATGCCACACCGTATACATAAGTGTATTAATACTCTTTATGATTATGCCATAGTTAACTATTAATACTTATGTTGGTTTAATGTATGAACTTAAAAAATGGAAAGGTATTTACGAGTAAATTTTTTGGGATTGGGCCCTCTTCTCATGAAAAAATAATTTACCGGGCCGCGGTCTCACAAAGGTTGAGAAACACTGCTGTACACATTCACTACCACGTGGGTCCCATATTTTGCACAATTTCCAAAAGAGTTTCTTCCAGGTCAATTTTGCAAATCATCCCCATCTTCTATAAAATTAAAAGCTTTCAGGGTTTACTCCCCCGACATTAATTGTGGCCCACTAGTGAAGCGGATCGTTCATCGGCATTTAACCGTTTAAGTACAAAGATAAATACGTGTACCATCTTAATGAACACTAAGATGTACTACATACTAGACAATTCACTCCTGATTGTGCTTACATTCTTGGAATAAACAGGGACTATTTCCTTAAAACAGCGGTGTTCAAACACAAATTTCGTGCCATATAATTTAAAAGCTAGAATAGCATTCTGGCTTCAAAAGAACTTAAAACATAAATTTCTGTATATAGCACAAATCTTCATTACTACAGCATTTCAGCTGCACTTTTATCCATTGATTAAAATACAACATTCTGGACACATGACGTTTTGAGATTGGTCCTGCCTCTTTCCTCTAGTAAAATGGAAGAGATAGCCTACACAGTTGGGCCCATTACAGTTTGTAGTAGTAGTAGTAGTAGTAGTAGTAGTTGCAGTAGTAGTAGCAGTAGTAGTAGTAGTAGTAGCAGTAGTAGTAGTAGCAATAGTAGTAGTAGTAGTAGTAGTTGCAGTAGTAGTATAAGCCTGCGCAGCATATTTCATAAGATGTTCATCCAGGGAATTTTATTTTTCGTTTTTAAATGGCGAACATTTATTGAATATTCAGTCATAAAAGACATTATTTTTATTCACCAAACAAACTAAAGAAATTAAAACCTAACTAAACTCATTTAAACAACAACTAAACTCTGCTTGAAAATGCAAACTTAAAAAATGAGGCATAAAATGCAAATTGTAAGATATTGGGGTGTGCCTCCGTGTGCATGCGCGTCCTAGTAGCAGTAGTGTTAGTAGCGATGGTAGTACGAGGGTGAGTCAAATGAAAACCTTAAAATTATATATTTAAATATATATAAATATTTAAGATTTTCATTCGACTCACCCTCGTAGTAGTAGTAGTAGGAGCAGCAGCAAACTATTGTCATTAAACTTTCAAACGATAAAACAAATCCTGTAGAACTGATGGAAAATTTGCTTATCTTAATCCCGCGTACGTTATTATTAATTTTTTTTATTTATTATTTAACGACGGCGTCAGTTGCTAGGATTACAGATGAAGGAATGAGTACGGGGCACCAGCAGAATGATACTGATAGGAAAAACCGAAGTATTCGAAAAAGACCATGTCCCAGTGCCATTTTGTCTACAACGAATCCTAAATGAACTGGGCTGGGACTGAACCCCGCCCTCCGCGGTGAGAGACCGGCAAGTTTACTATGTGGCAACGTTTCTCAACCTTTGTGAGACCGCGGTCCGGTAAATTATTTTTTCATAAGACGAGGGCCCGGTCCCAACATATTTACTCGTAAATAGTTTTCCATTTTTTTAAAGTTTAAACTAACATAAGTATTAATAATTAATTATGGCATAATCATAAAGAGTATTAGTACACTTATGTATACGGTATGGCATATTGACAAATATAAAATTTCATTTAAATTAGTTATCAATTACTGGACTAATGAAATTTTGTAATATACTCTAGTTTCCTCAGGCCAGGATCTGGGTCTGAGTTTTTCGACATATTCACGAATATTGTTCTTCTCAGAATAGTTCCACTATAAAACATTTATTCATGAAAATTGCTTATAAACCTAAAGTGACAAATTCCAGGAGAACCTCTCGCGGCCCGGCGGTTGAGAAACATTGTTATATGGGAACCTAACGGACGCTTCTCCACAACCAACCGCAAAGCCACAAAACAGTATTTCGCACGACAACCCACACACCGATATACTCGACTGTCACAAGAGCCACCAGTCATGCAGCAATAAGCCCAGACGACCTGCGTAGTTCAGTGAATTCGCAGGAGAAGCGAAGGAAATTCAGCTCAAGACCAAAGGATGTTTTAAACAAATAAACCGACTTGTTAGCCATGAAAATACTTGGTGATTACACTTTTAAATCCCTGTCCTAATGGCATAAACGGTCGGTCTTTGTAACGGATAAACAATGTCTTTTCTGTGAGATACGAAATGAATTTATAGATGTTTAAACAAACGTCATGCCATAGTCAGAATATTATAAAATGTACCACCTCCACTCCATGCAGTTTTGTTTAGACACAGGACAAAGCTTCACTTGTCCATTTGTTTACCATCTGTTAACTATCCAGGTTAAAGGATTCGGGGTATGCGGGTTCAAATGTCGGCCGGGAAGAACCATAAGTAGCGTTTTTGTGGTTTTCCTGAGCCCCTCCATGCAAATGCCCGGACAGTACCTTGAACCAGGCCAGTATCACTTCCTTGCATGTCCCTTCCAGTTCGTGATTTATACACAATCCTTCCCACCCACCCACACTATATAGTCTAAGATTTCATTAAACAAAGGAAATAAGATAAGCCAAAGCAATGTAGATAATCTAAAAAATGTAAGACGTGAGGCCAGTAGACATTTCAGGAACAAAAAAGAGGAATAACTGAAAGCTAACCTTGATGAACTTGAAAGTAACAGTAAGATAAAAAATAGCATAGACCTGTACAGGGGCATAAGAGTTACCAGACTGGAACTAATACATTAAAGGATGAGAAGGGTGATTTAGTTACAGACTCCCACAATATTATGGCTAGATGGAGGAGCCATTTTTTCAGCTACTGAATGTATATGAGGTTAATAATATTAGACAGAAATATATACAGCAGAGCCACTAGTGCCCCAGCCAGGTGCCTTTGAGTTTGAGATGGCTACTGAAAAGCTAAAAAGACATAAATCACCAGGTATGGAACAAATTGCAGCAGGACTGATTAAAGCAGGGGGTAGGACAATTCACTTTGAGATCCATAAACTTATTAATTCCATTCCAAAACAGGAGGAATTGCCTGGGAAGTGGAAGGAGTCAATCATTGTACCTATTCATAAGAAGGATGATAAAAATGACTGTAGTAATTATACAGGCATATCACTTCTGTCAACTACATAAACAATTTTAACCAAAACCCTGCTCTAAAGGTTTACTCCATAAGCAGAGGAAATTATTGGGGTCATAAGTGTGGATTTTGACACAACAGGTCAACTACTGAACATTCATTCTGCATTCGTCAAATACTTGATAAAAAAATGGGAACACAATGAAGCAGTACATCAGGTCTTTATAGACTTCAAGAAAGCCTATGGCTCAGCTGGGAGGGAGGGCTTGTATAATATTCTCATTGAGTTTGGTTTCCCTATCAAACTGCTAAGGCTAATAAAATTGTGTCTGAGAGAAATGTATAGTAGAGTTCAGGGAGGCAAACATTTGTCTGACATGTTTCCTATTATGAATGGTGTAAAACAAGGAGATGCTTCATTGGCACTGCTTTTTTACTAGAGTATGCCATTAGGATGATTCAGGTAAACCAGAAAGGCTTGAAATTAAATAGTACACATCAGCTTTTGGTTTATGCTGATGATGTTAATATACTGGGCAGAAGCATATATACCATACAGAAAACCACAGAACCCTGTAGTAGTTGCTAGTAAGGAGATAGGACTAGACTTAAAACTAAGTACATAGTCTTGTCTCAAGATGAAAATGCAGGGCAGAGACACAGTATAAAGACTGATAACAGTTTCTTTGCAAGGGTGAAACAGTTCAAACATTGGGAACAACCCTAATGAATCAAAACTCCATTCAGGAAGAAATTAAGAGCAGATTGAAGTCAGTAGATGCTTGTTATCATTCAGTGCAGAATCTTTTGTCTTCCAGTTTGTTATCTGCGATATAAAGATTAAGATACATAGAATTATAATTTTTCCTGTTGTTCTGTATGTGTGTGAAACTTGTCACTTACCATGAGGTACGAATGTAGGCTCAGGTTGTTCAAGAATAGGATGCTGATGAGAATATTTGGGTCCAAGAGTGGAGGTAATAGGAGAATGGAGAGAACTACATAATGAGGAGCTTAATGATCTGTACTCCTCACCAAATATTATTTGGGTGATCAAATCGACGGGAATGAGATGGGAGGGGCATGTAGCACGTATGAGGGAGGAGAGGTGCATACAGGGTTTTAGTGAGGAAACCTGAGAGAAAGAGACCACTTAGAAGACCCAGGCATAGATGGGAGAATAATACTAAGTTGGATCTTCAGGAAGTGGGATGGGAGGGCATGGTCTGGATTGATCTGACTCCGGATACGGATAGGTTCTTGCAAACGCTGTAATGAACCTTTGGGTTCCACAAAATGCGGGAAATTTCTTGACTAGCGAAGAACCGGGTAGCTTCACAAGGACTCTGCTCCACGGAGTAAATAAGTAAGAATGTAAGTAATGATAAATGTGGGACAGCAAAATGCCACTTCCTGAAAACAGGTCAAGCGAGTGATCTATGTATTAACAAATTAAACATACAACGTCTGTCAGAAATTTAATAACTGGTATGGGAGAATGTTGCATTGCATTAATAGAGTCCCATTTAAGCATCGCAGTAACAATGGAACACAAGTATCAAATGAAGTTTAAATTATTTTTTACTCATCAACTATAAATAACCGCCGCAAGAACGCACTTACAAACACCATCTAGGGCAGTACACCACTCTGCCAAACGCAAGCCTGCCGGTGATTCTAAACTTGTAACTTTGAAACTTAACTGTAAAACACTTACCTTGAATCACTGTTCCGTTGCAGGCTACACCTGGCAACATCGCCATTCATCCTAGCGACTATAATACCTCACCGACGATCAAACATGAAAAACTAGACCATTTACCCGTAATTGTTACGGTGAACAATCCTCAATTACGTTCCCTTATCGTCCTATTTGTGCTTTTGACAACCACTGTTCGGTCAACGCCACCTGCGTCATGGATAACATCTGACCACGGTACGGTAAGAAATCAAACGTGCAGAAGTTGATGTGGCTCGGTTCGTTCGTCTAAATGGAACAGTACCATTTGACACATTTGCCTTTTACACGTCAACATAACTGACAAATTAAAAAAAAAAAGCTACATGATTTCCAAGAACTGCAGTACACTCAAATGGGCCCACCCCACCCTCAAAATAGCCCTTTAGACGTAACTTTAAGAAGTGTTACTAGCCCAATCCAGTTTCCCACACGTGTTTTCCATTGAACACGTGTGGGATTGATATACACAAACGGAAACACAATGGAGTCTAGAAAATAAAATGGCAAAATAAAGTACACAAAACTTTTTCTACCGAAAATTTTCTCCACATAATGCCAAAGTACATATATGATTTTCTGATTTGTTGCCTTCCTGTCTGTTTACTGTACACAGGACGTCACTAATTAAGGATTACTTCACCAGCTCACTACCTTGGAAGGCAGAAATTCCCAAAATAGTAAATTTCTGGTACACAAAAGCTAGCATGTTTTCATAAAATGAAAATACAGGTGACAGAAATGTGAGAGGGTAGTACACAATATTATTCAAGTTAAAAAATTTAAACTTCCTCACAGAAAAAAAACTGACCACAGTTTCCAAATCATCACCTCGTTTATTTTAATTTTTTTTCCATGAACCTCTACCATCACCATTGTGAGGTTATGTCAATCGAACATCTGGCTCTGATTTTCTTTCCTTTCAACAGCACACACACACACACACACACACACACACACACACACACACAAACAGTTTCTTGTCTTTTATTATTATTATGTAATATTTGTATAGTTACTATTTATGTCAACCTTGAAGTTAAAGTTTTACATCATAAATGTTACAGTAGATTTGTAGAGCTTTGTTAAATATTTTGCCTTCGTTTCCTGTGTTGCAAGCAACGGGTGTATGCAATATTATATCTAAACAAACTGTACAATAATTCTTTAAGTGTGAAAATTAACCATTACTTTACAATACAACAATGAAGTGTCAACATTATCGTATATGTATATACATGTATATTAGTACAATATTATATTCTTTGTAGCAATAATGCCAACAACCATTTTTGTTTATATAAAAACCTCTCATTTTGCTTATGCTAGTAAAATAACATTCTTTAAGGTATTTCTGTTAGATCAACAACAAGTAATAGCTTACACCAGTACCACTTTAACATACCCATTTTGTATCACCATTGAAGGGCAATATTTCTTACAAAATTTTTCACCTCTGGAAAATGCACGTGATGGATACTAAGGTTGTTAGGAATTGGCCCATCTCCATTGAAGATTACTGAGAATATTCAATAGATCCATATGCATAAAACAAATTACTTGATTTTAGTTCCACATACTAAACTTTTCCAGTGAGCTATTCCTCACTTACTATATAAACGAAATTTTGAGGGTAACACATATTTTTAATTTAACAAATGTCTTCAAGCAATTGCTTCATAGAATTTCTTAACATTTAATTCAAGTCATCATGCCAGGAATATTGATCATTTGTTCTCATACAGACTTTTGTGTTAATTTCAGATGTCTCATAACCACCAGAATAGTAGTGTGGTAAACACTGATAACACCATTATGGAGCAGAATTTAGGACAGTAAGTGATACATACTTCTGATGATAGTGAAAACAATAAAACTAACATTCAGTTCACCAAAAATGTGAGCCTATTCCTATTAAGCCACTTGGTTCCGTACATTTCAGTACTAATAAAAACATGTGGTCTACCAATATCTGAAAATATCAGCATGCAGCAGACGATATTTTAAATATAAAAAAATAACTTAAATTATAATACAGATTTTGATTTCTTCTGACACCTATATCTTCAACTATGCCAATTCTTAAATTCTGCAATTTACACTTTTAACAAAATAAATTACAATGTGCAATATTATTAAACACGTTATCAGAATATGTACTCAATATTTTCACACACATTTGCAACCCTAGGTAATAACCTTAAATTTGTCATTTAAATTACTCATTTTAGGATATTTTCAATGATTTTCCAAATACATATTACACACGGCCTTCTACCACCTTTCTTGTCCGTTTTTGCCCTCCAGAATCTATAATTTTATGTGTTATTAACATCACGTTTCATAATACGAGTAGTATAATCACTGGATTTCTGAGTTATTCATAAGAGGTTGTTTTGGTGATCTCAAAAGACTTACTTGGTTAGAAGTCATATTTTACAGGTAATTCAGCTTCAGTTGACTTATACACTTGAATTCTATGCATGTTCACTCTTTATTACTGCAAGTTTTGTTCTGTCTTAAGCACTGTTATTAAATTTTACTGTTATATTTCACAGAACTGTATTGTGTGTTTTTGTGCATTGAACCATAATATTTGTGCTTAGATATAAAACTTCTTTCCGTTCACACAACTGAATGATATTCTTATACCATCAAGAGGCCAGTATTTATAACCCAATAAAACAATTCTTAAATAATTACAATTCACAAATAAATTAAAAGTAAAATTCATAAAAATTTCTTTAAAAGAGCTTAGATAAAATTAGAAGCATTGAAGAATATACTAAGCCAGGTTAGTAAAAGAGAAGAACTTTTTAATTGAGCATTATGTTATTTTTTTCTCCAAATTTGGCAATAAATCACTTTCTATTTATAATGCCATTGTTCTTTTGAAGTACCATCATCAACCAAAACAATAAAGCATGTCTTTTATATGAAACATCATTATAGGAAACTGCAAAATATCTGACAATATATACTTCGTTATGTTCTCCATAAATAGCGACAACATGAAATCCTATATCCAGACATAAAATATACACATTTAATCACTGGAAATTACAGATGCATCTGTAGACGAAGCATATCATGTGAAATATTTTACTAAATTGTTCCACTTCAATACCTCAATGGAAACTTTTTCTATTTCAAGGAATGCGTAGAAGTTAGTATGTAAAGTGTGGTATAATCAGATAACATAATATAACCCATGAAGCAATAGTGATTCCAGTTAGCTGAATCATGCAATGTATAACTGCATACCAATCAACCTCATGTGAGTAACTTCCATAGAACACATGCACACCACAGCCTGTTCTCAACAGGTGCTGCCACAAGCAAACATTTCTGTTCCCCTGAACTCAACAGATCACATTAACAAATTCAAGTCGACAAAATGCTGAACCTCAAAAATGTTTCTAACAAACTACATGCATTGAAAAAATTTACACCACTAACTTGTGGAGTTGCATCTATTGCTGTAATCCTAAAACATACACAAAAGAAGGATGATCACATGTTTCAAAACTACAAGCATTACTGAGCATAAATGAAGATGAGTGATAATATCTTTTTGGACAACCAGTCACATCCATCCAGCAACAAAGTCTAATGTTTCAGAAATCTTCTGTTTCTTCACTCATCAGGGAATGGTTGTATTGTAATATTTCCCACATATTTTGCTCACAGAACCCTTCTGGCTTCGAAATATGACCACAGATCCTTACAACCTTGCTCATGTAAATAGTGTCCAGATGATATGTATCAAAAATTAAAAATTTATATCCCAAAACTGATTTTAGATAGCTACAAATACATATGAGTAGCATATTTCATGATTTGACCTTAACTAAACTGATGTTATTTGCTTTGTGGATTCAAGGGGTTTCTCACTTAGATATTCTAATGGTCATAAAAAATTAACACATTTATAATTAAAGAAGTTCCATAATTGTTTGTAGCAAAACATCATAATTCAAAGTATCCATTACAGAAATGAAACCACAGATCCCCTGGGAATTGATTGCGGATCCCAAGAGAACCATGAAACGCACTTTTGGAACCACTGACATACTGTATAAACATAATGTATGTATATCAACAGTGGTGTTTACCCAGTACATCATTCCCTGCTGACGGTGATCAAGCTCTCCGAACATTGGACTTTGAACAGATGATGAATATTTAAAAAGTCTTGTACAAATAAACATACTAAAACAAATGCAACTTATAATCACATTTCTCTTAACATCCGTCCCCACAAAAGTTATGAAGAGCTTTAGGTGAAATAAAGTAAAACTACATGTGGTTTACTCTCGACATACGTTTGTATACACACTATATAATACCCATTAAACTCACAGTCAGAGACACAGCATTAAATATTTAACTAAATATACGTGAATATAAATCGAAGTAGGTCAATGTTTGCCCTCCTGCATCACAACCAACAATGATATATCAGGTGCCCCTGCTATTTATCCCACAATAAACCCTGCACCTTGAACAATATGCAGTGCATTTGATGTATGTTTGTCCGTGCATCGTAATATAAGCATAGAGAAGAAAACCAACTAGATGCTACTGAATGATTTATTGCACTTATAATCTGCCCAACATGTTTCGGGCACTTATATGCCCATCATCTGGAGCTCTAGGCTATACTTGTGTATTGCCACATATGGTGTGTAATGCCTTGGTTGCTGGTGGTCGGCTGTTACGAGCAGAGCAGCAGACTATGCGTCCGGGATGAGGGAGATTGTGCGACCAAGTCAGTCACACAATCTCCCTCATCCCGGACGCATAGCCTGCTGCTCTGCTTATAACAGCCAACCACCAGCAACCAAGGCATTACACACCATATGCAGCAATAACACAAGTATAGTCTCAAGCTCCTGATGATGGGCATATAAGTATCCGAAACATGTTTAGCAGATTATAAGTGCAATAAAGCATTCAGTAGCATCTAGCTGGATTTCTTCTCTACGCTACGAATATGCAGTGCTTCTAGAAATTCCTTCCAAATCAACTGTACCTAAGAACCAAAACAGATTAATTAGCACACTGCATTTAACATTATTTAAATATTTGCAGAAGAAAGTAAAATTTCCAAACATGACTCCATGCTTCTTAACTCAACAGTGTATACTGCTTTCTTATGTTTTCTTATACACACAATGTTTAGTATGCATTTCCTGTCATAGGTAGGTAGAAATAAACATTCATTCATGAAGCCAGAGACTGTGACACCATGTTACATATCAAATTTATAATGTAATTATTCATAAATTGTTAAATGTTGCAACAGTATACAAATGAAAGGCACAAAAAGTAAAAGTTATTTCTCAACTGCAGTGAATGAATAATATTTAGACTGGAATTAAGGAAGGCTGCATACTTCTGCCATTATTGAAAGCGTATGTTTCCACACTAGTAAAAAAGACTTGCCAGTAGAAAATTTCAGTGATATGTGGTTCTAAGGATACAAAAATTCAGCAATCAACTTATGAATGCGTCAGTATGGTACTACTACATACCATAGTCCATGTTGTTGTTACTAGCAAACATTATTGAATCAAATGACACACACAGTAATGTCCTTTATAATGAAACCTGGTGGAGACATGAGCAAAACCTACAATGCTGAGTTGCAGATTATAAAACTTTCTTCTAAAACTGTTTGCTTACTTAACATTATAATTAATTGCATGTCTTCCTTATTACATCACTTCAATGGTAACAGCAAAATACCAAAATTATCTCATTTTACACTGAATAATCTCACTTCCTGGAGGCACATCATATTTCCTGTATATCTGAACTAAACATGAAAGACAACTAAATACAGAGAATGCAAAGAATTTGTTTTCACATTTATGCCACCAAAGATGCTGAATTTTTAATACAGCTACTAATTAATAAATTGGGAGTCCCATAATGTGAATTCAAATTTACATAACAGAATTCACGTCACGTGTTGATTTCACTCTTCCACATGGTGTGGCTGAATATGCAGTGAATATAACTGATATACTGAACAACTGCAAATCATTCTCTTAAATCAGAGTAGTACCCACAAATCAACTTAATTCTTAACCCCTTATACACTCCTTACACTTGTAACCTATTGTATTCTAGTCTTATATCACTACCATTACATCAGTCTTCTACACAGTTTCCATTCTAAAATTCTATATACAGTAGAATTCCTTCAATCTGTAAGCTGACAACGCAGAAATCCTGATGTTCAGGCAGTTGAGGAAAATAATTCCACATACAGGGAGTTTTTGCATCAATGACACCCTGACCCCTCATCCCCTACTCCATCAGGTTCTTCAGCTGTGAAGACTCCTGATCCACAGTCTCCTGGTCCTTCAGCATCACTGGTAGAAACTGAAGAGACTCCATAAAAAGAAGGGGACCTAGATGCCTCTGAACCAACAGATGAATGAGATATCCTCTAATCAGATATGCAACCAAAATCCAGGAGCAGTAACAAAAAATTACCTGTAAGAACTTGAGTTAGTGTAGGTACTGTATTATAATCCAGACTATTGTAATCTGGCACCTGTCTGGCCCTGTGGGTGCCAGATTAAAGGAATTTTACTGGATATTCTTATCTCACATTTTCACTGACAAGTTACGTGTTCAGCCCATTACAATCTCCTTCACTCCACTCACAAGAAATGAATTTTACAAGGCCCTCAAATAGAATGCACACGTTTTGAAGATTAATGTTCTATAATATTGTTGATACCACATATGATCATTTATATAATGTCAATAATTCCCAAGACCAGTTTCTTTTATTATGTCATAACACTACTATTATGAAGAATGGTTGTGATGTCAGTGCTTTTTATGGTACAATGACACTGTTGAAGGAAGAGCTTACAGCATGTTGTGGTATATAGAATCCAAATTGTCCATCGTAATGTGACATACAGTAATTTTTTCATAAATACTGCAAACATCCTGTTCACAAAAGAAGTTCTTATTGGTATCATTGGTTCCTAGAAACGGGCAATGTTTTAAAGGTAAATATTAAGAAGCATGTGTATCAAACACAATCATTGATCAAATAAAATATTCATGCATATGTAGTTTAGGAAAACAGTTCTGGTGATTACTAAATTAACACAGTTATGAACTATTACTTTATTAATACTAATGATGTCTGAGAGACCAAATCTCTGAAAATGTTTTATGTATATGCTTATAAAGTCCAGCGAAAAATTCAAATTAAGTTGTCAATGATAGGAATATGCAGTGTTTTTATGCATAAAAATTAATAATAAGCATAATTTCTCAAATCAGAATGTTATTTTTTCTCCCTAGTGATGCCAAATCCCACAGAGCATATCATTTCAATTTTAGAATACTCAAAGTCATAGCAATCAAACTGACTGATACTCAGAAAGCAAATATCAAGCATGTGGCCTAATCACATTGTGAACCTCTCTCCACTGACATAATTAATGGCCAACTTATGAAGAATGGATTGGAACTTCATGTGTTCCCACAGATAGGTGGTACTGAACTGAGAGTAGAATGACAGTTATTTTTCAATAGGGCAGTGTTTTTTTGAAGCTGTACACAAACAGCTATTAAGCCTCAAGTACCAGTCTTTTAGACCATTTAATTGTAAGTGATAATCTAGTTGTGTCATTCCTTGAGGCCTATAAAAGTTTACTGAAGTCTATAAACTGATTCACAAAATGGTAATGCTTTTCTGTTTAAAAAATATCACCCTCTTAAATGAATTGCTTCATAAAATATAACTTTCCAAAATATGGACATTCTTATTTAAAGACCGTGTATATTAATTAACTGCTTATATAAAATACCATTATTCTTCTGATCACTTACATCTGTAACTAACACTTTACATGGTCCTCAGAATGTCTGGAAAGTAGAGGATAATCACAAATACTGTAATATAAAATTACTTCCTCCATGATAACTGACTAAGCTGGTGCTTCAGGAGTTATTTGCACATCATATCCTACATACAAAATTAAACTACACATAAACAGAGATCACTTGTATCTGTAACTGTATCAAACAGTAAACAGAAAACCTTTTTACTTGTAATCACTGTACCATATGGCAGATACAGCTAATGGTTGAACCTTCTGCTATTGCATAAATTTTACTTCTATGATAGGCTTTTGCTCTCTTGACAGCAATAACAGAATATAATTCAAAGAAGATTGTACTAAAAGTGAATCTAAACAAAACAATCATTTGACATTTTTAATTCTTCAAACTTATAATAGCAGCCTCAACCTTAGGAAATCCTAATAACTTCTGCTCTTTCTCTTTACAGACCAGAAGATTGATTTCAAAGATTAAAATACAATATATATGGTATTTCACACATATTGCCAAGTGTTTGAAGAGCTTTCAGAATTAAAATATCAGTAAGTTTTCCTTTATGTACTTGTAGAAAACACAGCAAATCACAGTTCACCATTTACCACACACATCTGAATATTCAAAATTTGTTTAAAAATCTCAACATGCTATACTTTCAAAAAACAGTTGTATACATTTCACATTCTCTTCTGATTACTGCCACTTTTTCTCCAGTATTTGTGTTGAATCAATATCCTTTTTTTATTTTATCACTTCATGTACAAAACATGCAGTTTCTATCTGTTGTCTGCTTATAATGTCTAAACAAAACAGTAATTTTCAACATGTTAACATATTTTGTAAAACCAAACAAAACTACTGGAAACTTTCCACTCTTATGCAGTCATTCCATATAAAGGTGTACCATACACTCATCAGTTAATGTGAATTTATTTATTTATAAATTCTTTCTGAATCATGTCAGGATTAAAAACACTGCAGAACTAGATACTAAATATTATCAAAAGTACAAATATTGACACAAAATTTAAATATCAAGTTGGTTTCTGAATGTGATATCTGCATTTCATTCTGGAGAAAACTGATTATGGAACTGTTTTTCTCACACATGCTTCATTCATAATTCATAAGAAATAAAGAGCTATGTCTGTGCATGACATGAAGTCATAAAGCGGATGTAGACAATAGCCACACTGACTGATCAGGATCATGTTCTGGCCACTTTACCCTTGGGGTAAAAAGAAACTGATTCTTCATCGGTAAAAGAAATAAGCCTATCTTATAGTAAATTTATCTTCATTATAAGTAAAAAATCAAAGGGTTTCTAATAATATACAATAATATAGCTTCACTAATACACCATTACAGAAGTATTCATTGTCACAGCATGTGTCCTTGAATTATGTTCACAATCTTGAGAAACAGTTCTGTCATTAGTTTCATAGTCAGTCAGCTGGCTGTAAAAAAGAGTATTTAGATGTTTATTTTGATTACACCAATTGGAGAAGAAATAAATAAATTATAAATAATGCCCCTGTATAAAATGAACTAGATTAAAATAATCTCTGTCTGAAATACAAAAGTTCTTCATCCATCACTAGTCATCAGTATGCAGATACAATACCATGTCATCAACACAATAATGCAGAAAGATGAAATTATTATAAAGAAACAAATTCATAGTAAACTCCCAGTATCTGGTCTGGAGGCTTCAGTAGGTCTCCCCTGATCATTTTAAGTGCATTCTCCTCCAGTAACACTGCATTTGCTGATAGCATATTTTGCCTCCTTTTATAAATGACAAGAACTGTAACTCTTTGCAGTATAGTCTTCTCCTACTATTGGAGACAGGAGAAATCTAGGGAAAATTACTGTCATTGAGGAAAGTCAAAAACCTAATTGTGTATAAAAAACATAATGTTAATCCTCATGTACCACACAATTTGTTGTGAATGTTAAGAATATGGCAGAAATTCCACGTCTTTGATAAGAATTGAAGGCAAGTGAGAAGAGAAAAACAATAGACATCTGTGTTTACATCACTGACAAAAATTAAGGATAACAAACTCTTATGCACCAAATTTCATTCAGTATTAGTAATGCTAATCTCAGTTTATACCGTGTATTTCTCTCTCCTTACAGTTATAAAATAAATGACTGAAATCTAAGTTTCCTCAACAGTAATCAAGACATCAGAATATTTGTGTGACAACACATCTGAATGTGGAAAATTTTACCTTGTTACTGTACTCTCCCCTATAATCCATATCCACTCTGTACTAATACCTCAAGTGTGAAGTAGTCAGTCAGTAAAATGTAGGCAATACAGGTCCATATTAACACAGAAACCAGTATTAAATACCTTGAATAATATTATTCTGTGAAAGGTATGATTATGCTGAACACTCAGCCATCTCATTCTCTGATGACATGGAAACTGTGAGAACTTGAATCTGCAAGAACTATAGCTGAGAATAAAGGTGTTAAACTGTCAGAGACACAAACTGATACATGACTTATATTTAGTAAGGAAAATAAGCAACCACATGTACGTGTAATAAACGTTCATGAAATGTAAACAAATTGAAAAACAAATATTTTTTACTTTAATCATTTAAAAGTTTTAAACAAAGTACAGATTTATATTATGTTATAAGATACAGTGAAGCCAACATTCTTAAAAATCAAGAATCTTTACAATATCTTTACAATAATATGCTTCCATTTTCATTTTGTTTTAGCTGATAGCATTATCACAAGTGTCTTATAATTAATAATAACAATAAATTAAAATCTGACAGGTAGAACTGTTTACTTGTGGCAATTGTACCATCTAGTTTAATTATCCCTGTAGCAGTTGAGTCATCTTATGACTCATTCAACTTCCTAAGTCCCAATTGCACTGTGCACTTCTAACAAGAAAAAAAAAAACAGCACAATCTAACAGTTTTTATAATACAGTAATTAGTAAACGACAGAGGCAGGACCTTTCAGCATGTATTTTTAGCTTGTTAAAAATTATAATTAATATTTCATACTTTTCTTAAATGTTTCATTTCTCATGGCATGATATTAAATAAATACAACAGAATTTGTGAACATTCAGCTTCTCATAACAGTGACTCTGGAGATTACTATTGAATGTCAGACCACATCTGCTGCACAACATGGCATTGCATCCCAGAGAAACAACAATTAACTTTTCAAAGTTATAAAAAAGTATTTAAAAACATCAGACTCTTAACTTTTTAGAAGAAAATTTATTAGTGGTAAATAACTCTTCATCAAAATCAAAAATTAAATAATATTCTCAAATTTTTATGTTCAAGCTCCTAAAAGAAAGATAACACCACCCTATCCAAGAGTCTCAACAGACCCAGAAACCAGATTAATTTCCAATGATACTGGGATGATGTTTGCACTGGAACTCACTGAGATTAAGAATATTGTACTACAATTATGAGAAACTAATTAAGAAAATATCATCTGTCATAATATCTAAAATACATTTCTTAGAGAACACACCATTTCTAAACCTGTAAAAAGTATTCTCTTCTAAACATCACAAATTATTACCATTATCTGTGCATATGAAATTGTCACAAAAAAGAAAATTGTATTCAGTTTCGAGTAAGTAAGTAAGTAAAAGCCCCTCTAATGTTGGATGAATAGAAAGCATGATTAATTTTTTATAATCAAACTATAATTATCTTTTCACAAAATTTAACAGCATGGCATATACAAAACAACTAGGACTTTCTCAGTAAATTCATATTAACACATAACATTTTCATTCCAACAGACATATTACTGCATTCAGTTCCATAGAAGAATCAGGGTAAGTGAAAAAAGCAAACCAAGACCTGAAAAATAATTAGTTCAGTATGACACATTTATAAACTAATATTTTGTTATCAAACTTAAATAATATTTTGTGTACTAAAGTACAACATGTAGAAATCACACATTCTAATATCTCCCTTGTTGTATCTACAACATGAATGAGAAGAATCAGAAACATAACTCAGTGTTTTATAATAATTTATGACTACAGATCCAATTCTGAAAAATATTTTTATAAATACTTAGATAACAGATAATATGCAGGGAACAAAACTGCAATATTTTTGTGTTTCTCATTTTTTATGTAGGCTTTAAATATTCTCCATCTCAGTTACTAAGTGTCTTGTCCTAATCTTCATTATCAATTTTGTATACGGGACTTGCCTTAACAAACCCTAAGACTTGAAATATTTAATGAAAAGTATTTCTTATAGAACTCAAGATGTCAGGGATAACTACAAAGAAAACTGTCTTTTGGGACATGATATCATGCAGTCTGACAAATCTACTGATTTCTCAGAGGTAAATTTCTACCAGCCTACACAATAGCACATCCCAGATAATAGTACTCTTTGTAATATTTACTGACTGTATGAACAACTGTCAGGAATCAAGCACTATGCTTAATGAATTCAGTCAGTTAACTAATGTAACACAGACAAAATATTCTGTGTTTTTGTTCAACAGTATGCATTCTGTAACAAACATAATTTCTGAAAATATCCACATAATGTTGGCATAATAAAAATAAAGCTTGTGTTTGTAATAATGGTCACTTAGCATTACTGCATTTTAAAATTTGGAAACAAAAGGCACTATTTCATATGCACAAATATCCCATATTTTTTGTTTGAATCTCCCATGGTCAGTTCAGTGGATGGACTATTTAACATCGCAATGATCAAAATACAAACTGATACCATTTGTCAAAGAAATCTTTATAGTATTGCAATGAAAACCATGTGTTACGATTTGATCACCTAATTGATGCTTCTCCAAATTTCATCTTATCATCAAAACACCAAATTAAAAACATTAAATGTGAATACATATCCACTGATTTTTAAGTAGTTAGACAACTACATAAAATCTATCAAGAAATCTTCAAACCCAGTTTACATTTGCTTCTCTTAATATACATATGACATAACAGTAAATACATGCTACAACTTCCTGCCTCCCGTAATAAGGCAATATTATCCCTTAACCTCAGCTTAACCCCCATTTCTCTTCTAAAATTTGTGTGTTTTATACTGAAAAGTTTTCTTTGAAGATAACAGCTATAGAGAGAAATATTTATATATACATGTACATATTTTATTTCACACCATTGTGCCTTGTACCCCATCAGCAAATTAACAACAAAAAAATTCCGCCACCATAATTAATTATCGGAATTCTTCTTTCACTGTTACTTCATAAATATACGCAAATTATTCATGTGACATTTACTGCGCACTGGGAAAGCAACATGAAGTACAAGAAGGAATATTATCTGATTATGGGGTGAAAATTTCCATGAGATGAAGTTTGCCCAAAGAAATAAATCAGAAGTCATATGCACTTGTACTTTGTAAGTGATGGTTAACTTGCAAAGAAAATTACATGGTGCTGTGTAACTTTTTAAAAAATAGCATATTTTGTAATACAGAAGTTAAACCAAAATTTGCTTTATAGGCTTACCAAATATGAATTTGAATGGAGGTTTCAGAAACAGTTACTGCAATGACAGAACAAACACAAATGTGTGAGTTTACGAATGTGTGTGTGTGTGTCTGTGTGTGTGTGTGTGTGTGTGTGTGCGCGCACACACGCATGTATGTTATGTACATTGTTTAGTTTGTCTGGGACAGTAAAGGTCTTTACAATTTTATTCTGAGTATCTCCATTCAAGTACCAATAATGCAATATTAAATGTAACAAAATTATTGTTCTATGAAAACTAGTATATTTCTCTGGGCTATCCTATATTTATGTGATGAGCTTTGTTCCATTTTTACACAAAGAAGCGTAGGTTGTTTGTGAAATAACTTCATGTTCCTCTGTAAGCATTTCTGGACAGTTCTTATTTTTTTTAATATAAATATGTTAAAGGAAGAAAAACTAATGTTTCAATTCCCTCTCAATTTAAGTGTAATTATTAGAAAGTCTCTGGAACATTTAAAACTGCTGAATGTTCACAGGTTCACTACTGTTGTTGCCCGTGCACTCACTCGCATTGTTTGCAACATAGAGTTTATCTCTCTTTCTCGTTCCCTGCTTGATAGCAGGGACACTATAACTGAAGTCTTCATTTTCTTCAGAACTCCAAAATAAGTGATTTCTCAATCCTCAACCTGAAAACATCACCATATTTCAAAGGTCACAATATTATAATAAAAACACATATGAAGAATGGCTGTGAATGCTAGGCCAAGTGTGATATGGGTAAAAGGTGATATAATGGCAGATACAAGAGCCATTGAAGGACCTGGAAAGTGGTATTGAATAATGGATGACCAATATGATAAATAAAAACCTTTGAGTCAATGGATCTTTAAGGCATACTCTACACTTGCAGTTTTCAGCAATATTTAATAAAAAGTAATATTTACACTTCACCTACAGTGATAATACAGAAATGTGTTCCAGTTTGTTGAATTAATATAAAATAATAGAAACACCAAATTCATGCTTACAATACACAAAAGGTTGTACAATAATGAACTGATATCTATAAATAACAGTAGACAATTTTAGAACCAATTTCATTTCTTATTTGAATAAATCGAAGTGTTTCTAAAACGTGCCTTTTCTCAGAGAACAGTCAAAGGCATGACCACTTCTTTTGGTACAAAAGTCAGCAGGGAAAGTCTTCAATCATGCTTGATTGGCTCCACTGAAACATACACTGACCAACCTAAAATATTGTGTACATAGCTACTGGATAATTTAGAGGACAAAAGAAATATAATACAAAGGAAATACATTATTTGTTCTACATAAAGGGTACAATGGAGATTGAATTGCTTTTTATGCATAACCTTCCATGTCCAATAACCACTTTTCAAGAATATTGAGTGATCTCTGACAATGGCTGCAATATTTTAATCCTAGTGAAATTTCTACATTTCTTTTAAACCAGATCAAACAAAACACTTGTAAATTAATAACTTTATAATTACAAGTAGTCATCCAGTCCTTTCAATATAAATGTGCATAATTATAACACTTCTACTGCTATAATGCACAAACACATCCTGTGTACCACTTCCAAGTTTCCTGTCATCTGCTAGTCCAGTCAAGTGTTCCCAAATACAATATGCATAGCATCAGTTTAGAATCTGTCTGAGGCTATGGTCACCAGATTTTCAATATATCAAGAGTTAAATGGAACAAGATGATTACAATAAAAGTTACTTCTTATTTCTAATTCCAAAAGCATGTAGTTTTGTACCAGTTACTGCAATATACCAACTGTAATGTCTTCAGTGTTTGGTAGAGATTTTGCAGTTTCAATTATTCCTATGTTCAGCCAAAAAAAAAAAAGTGATATACATCCTGACAATAATTAATCATACTAACCTCACAGGTCCAAGTGCTGAGCACTGGGTTGGCAGCCAACCGATGCTCAACTCAGCTGTCAACAGAGAAGAGCTCCTTGTGCAGAGCTGGGAACTCAAGATGTGGTGTTGACCGCTTAAACTTGGCCAGTGCATCCATGTGCAGCATGCTCAGTTCTCTGTCAACACACAGTACCTTTGTCTTAATATGGTAACTTGCATGTTAGATCACTCCATCATGTGCCATACTTCTAAATGTATGCCATTTTTTTAAATGTCCTGCAGTTGTCCTACTGTGAGAAACAGGCTCAGACAAAACTTGTCTATAACATCGAAGGAGCTGACATTCTGTGGAAATACTGGCAGTGAAATCTTCTCTTTGAATGACCCATTTCTGTTACTGCTGCAGAGAATATTCTCTTTGGTAGTTAAAACTTGCTTGTCACACTAAACTGGTCTTTATGGTAAGTAGAGGTAAAGGTAAAGGTAGTTGACATTTTCCACACCAACATAATCATAATATCACAAGTTATACTTACTACTATTTCAGAGGCTGGGATTTAAAGTTAGTCCCCTCTCACATGATGTAGCGATTCTAGAGATATATGTCTAGAATGTTAAAATTTCCTGTTTGAAAATGGCTGTATATGAAAAATGCAAACACAACCTGTTCCACTCTGCATATATGACTCATTTAACATGTTGGAAATGGATATAAATACCTATTTTATCTCACACTGGCCTGAGATTTTTTGGTGTGTTTGCAAAATTGCAGGTGACTAATGGCTTCAGTATGACTCTACGACCCTCTGTCTTTCCACTCACCTGCATGGAACAACTCAGCTCCACCAGACAGATGATCATTAAATTTGATACTCACAAAAATTCAAGCTTCATTAAAATCTGACACAAATAACAGGTACTTTACATGAAGACCTATGTACATCTATAATAGCACCTCAATGAATTCTTCTAAAAAAATAAAAAATGTTTCAAAAGACACCTGTAGAGAAAATCAAAACACCCCTTGCATGTTCAATAAATTTTTTTCCAAAAATTGTGCCTTTTTGAGATAATGTAGAAAAATATAGCAGAGCTAGACAGGCCATCTTGTACAACCAGGCAGACCACAGACAACAATATAATACAGCATATGCACTTCACGTGTTGGATAACTAAGGATATGAACACACACTGAGAATATGTAATACTTACTGGTATAGTTCGCATGCGGACTAAGGCCACGGAGTTTAGATTTTTTACTACTTTGCCACAGCAACAACAGTTATGCGTACACGCCTGAATGTTACATCATGCATACACTTCCTGTCTTGTCTGGCTTAGTATGAACATTTAAATTTCTACATTGTAAATAAAGAGATAGGCATATGACATGCTAGGCCATTTGTCGGTACATTTTAGAGGGTAGTATATGGTCTCACAGGATAATAAATATTGACTGTAGGAGTGGGTTCAGAGTCCCTTGGTAAAGTAACTGAAAATGGATCCATAGAACTCCTGACAAGAATGGGACACTGGTGGAACAAAAAGTAGCAGGGGAAAGCCAAAGTCCTTGAAAAATATCTGCTCCTATGTCATTCTGTCATCAACACAAAACACATATATTACCCTTGGATAGGAAGCAGGAGGGAACAACTGCCTTTGCAGTGGTTTGGCCAAATAAAACTCTCATGAATCACAATGAAATTTTCTGGTCAGATGTACAGATAATGTTCACTGTTCATTTAAATGTCTAACATAGGCTTCAGCTTTCTGTGAAAAATGTTAAGATTATGACTGCCTAATGTAGAAACACTCTATATTACAGTTCTTTCATACTTATTAAATAGCCATAGACCTGTACTGGACTTTTTTTTTACTAGACACTAGTCACATTTTTGCATAGCAACACAAACCCAAGGGCCTGTGGCAATAATACGATACACTACAAAGTTCATGTAACCACACAAGCAGATACATCAAAGAGTTAGTTACAGGATCCATATGAATTACCACATATATACACAGATACTCTCAGATGACATGACAGTAGTTAAAAGACTGCTTCTACTCTCTCTCTTTTCTGCTTTCAGAAATTCCAGGGAAGAAGAGAGTTGTATCATACAACATTCGATATATCAGAAAGTACTGGATTTTGTATGACAGTGTGATCATTGAGAAATAAAAAATGAACATATCAAATAAGACAGGGAATAATATGTCCTGTCTGATTATAGTTAAATAAGTTGGGAAGTAAGTTTAAGTTACATGTCATCATTCCTGTAACACAGAATGTTTTTGCTTCAATGTTAATTTCTCATTTCTTTAACACATACTACAGACCAGAAAAGGAAACTATAGCAAACACATTTATCTACTTAAATGTAAACTAAGTATGCTATTCAGAGTTTAATTATATATTTTTGTTTGAACTAGGTGGCAATACAAAACTTATTCAGGACTACAAAGATGAGTGTTCCAAACCAGCCCTTGCCTATAATAGTAATTTTGAGCTCAAACATAATTACCAATATTGGTGCCTTCAAATTATCCTTCAAAATATTTCCAGACCAATCAAACTTTCTGTGATACACTGCATTACATGACCTAACATTGTTCTGTGCCTACTTTACTGCCATGTTCTCCAAACCATCAAATTATTCTATCCCATTAGGTCTGACTTGCCTGATAGTTGGCAAATTACTATCACATGTTTTAGTTTGTGCTGTCACTATTTCAACTAAAAGGCATGCACTACAGTATTCCTGCTTTTCAGTCAACCCTGTGTATATGATTCTTTTTTTGCAGATGACATCCTGTTGTGTTATTAAACTCAATTGAAACAAATAGTTTCAGGATTCAGTCCAACACAACAATATATGTTTTATTTTTATTTTCACCTTGACAGCATATTTGGGTCAACTGACCATCATCAGGTCATCTTTACAAAAGTTAAAAGATGTATATAGTGCAAATAGCATTCATATAATGTGGGATCCCATATAATTTATAAACTGAATTAAAATACTAAACTATTACAAAATGACTGGTTTTTGGCCTGTGATATATCAAAGTGCTTTGTAACACTATGCAAAAGTTGGAAGCTGGAACAAAATTAAATATATATTATACATTTAATTACACACACCAACACACACACACACACACACACACACATATATATATATATGTATTATTTATGAAATCTAAAATTTACATTAAAACATTTAAAACGCAACTACATGTTTCAATCACACAATCATCCTCAGGGAGCATATCTTGTTCCTTGCTAAAGTTGTAATTTAAAACATTCCAGGCTCATTCTTAACAGCGTACAACTCACACACAAAAACACGACATGCTGCCACAGCACCAAAGTTAACATAACAAAGTAATTCACTGAATGTTTTAAATTTTAACTTTAGCAAGGAACAAGATATGCTCTCTGAGGATGATCGTGTGATCGAAACATGTAGGAGGGTTTTAAATGTTTTGATGTAAATTTTAGACTTCTTAAATAATATATAGTGTGTATATATATATATGTGCATGTGTTGGTGTGTGTAATTAAATAAACTGCAGAATGCATGGTGCAATGATAAAAATATATTATACATTTACTTGCTTTTCTTTTTAGTTCATAATATTAAAAATAATATGTAGTGTTTGTTGTTTGAAGTCACAAGTTCTTGCACATGAAATAAAACCTGGTTTGTGACTTTATTGTTGTATACACTGACCTATGACTACTGGCAAATATAGTATTCCTAGTCTCTGGTCTGTGTGTTTTTATTTTTGCCAATGGGTGTTTTATTCACATTTCAGATTGCTCACTACCTTGGTAACACACAATTACAGAATACACCGATGTGAATAAGACATCCACTGACATAAATAAAAACACACAGAAAAAGACTAGGAATACTACATATGAGAGCTGTAGGTCAGCACATACAACAGTAAAGTCACAACAAGAATTATCCCCACACAACAAAAATAAACATAAAGATCCTAAATACATCATGTGCAAGAAACTGTGACTCCAAACAACAAAGACTAAATATATTTTTTTAATATTATCAACTTAAAAAGCAAAACTTTTAAATGCATAATATATATTTAATTTTAGTCAGCTTCCAACATTGGCCTAGTGTTACACAGTACTTTGATACATCACAGGCTAAAAAACCAGTCATTTTATAATATTTTAATTCAGTTTATGAGTTATATTTGATCCCATATTGTATGAATACTATTTCCACTACATACACCTTGTTTTAACTTTTGTAAAGATGATCTGATGATGGTCAATTGACTGAAACATGCTGTCAAGGTATATATAAAAATAAAACATATATTGTTACATTTGACTGAAATCTGAAACTATGTGTTGTCACTGTGTTTATGAGATAAATGATTTAAAAAGTTAAACACATAAATAAATATGACTACACTTTCACAAGGAAAACATCTGTGTTATATTGTTATATTTAAAAGAAATACAACTAGGCATGTCTACTAACAACCTTGCTCAAGACGTGACAAAAGAAGGAACAGGAACATTCGTGAACCTTCTTTCTAATTCAGCACAATTCTGGAAGTTGAATGTTGCAATTTTTTTACCAGAACACACAAAATAGGAACAGAAAGCACAGTAATAAAATAAAGTCCTTGCTATGCTACAACAACAGCAGAACTCACCTGAGTGTGGGAACCTTGGCAAGCAAGGCATCATACACAGTTACATCTCCTTTTATGGGTACAGAATGATTCCTCTCAAGCTCCAATCGAAGTGCTCTCAACACAGCTTGGCTAAGCCGGCCAATCTCTGCAAGTCCTCTTAAACCCGGCCGATCTAATTAGGAGCAACAATGTTGCATGTTTATTGCATTCAAAGTTGGATATGCACAAATAGATACAGCTCATGCAACCATTCAAAACAAAATGAGTTGTGTCAAACATTAGTCTACACAATTCCTTCACTCAAAAGAAAAAAGACAAATCCTCATGACCTGCATATGGCGTAGCAACAGATGGTGTTATGCTGTGTCATATGCTGCTTGAAAATCAATAAATAGATTGTGTACATCTAAATTCTGTTCTTTTTCCAATATTTCAATATTTGCCTAACAGTAAAATATGTTATCAACAGTTAATCTTCCCAGTTGAAAGCCCCCTTGGTATTCCCATACTACTTCCTAAGCATAAGGGTTTACCATTCAGAACAGCATGTAAGGAGATACCATACACACCTGCAGACAGCAAGACACAGGCTGAATAGAGGGCAAGCTCAGTTTCAGTGAGTTTCAGCTCTGCAACTCCCTTAGCAAATTCAAACACACATGTAACAAGCTTCATCTCTGCTGTCTCTGTAGTGAAGAATGCTTCTTGGGGCAGCAATGTGTCAGCATACAGCACACAGTTCTGGCTGAGATCAAAGTATCGGCTCATCCGCAAAACTGCCAACTCAAAGCTCCCTACAAGCAACACCACAAACATAAATTTTAAGGAATATTATTTGAATTGCAAACAGAATTTGATATATCTCTAGTATGAATTCAGTGACATGTAATCTCCCTTATACAAACTAAGTTAAAAGCTACTAGAAGTACACAAAATATTGTATTATTAATGTACAGTAAATCAATTTCATATAGGCTGGTCAATCACTTTTAAAATCACATTCTAAAAGTAATCTGAGGAATGAAATTTTTTAAAAATTTGTTGCACATTGTGTTTACTTTAACAAATTTGAATTATAGTAGATAATTTCTGTTAGTTCCACTTCGTTTTCTAAATGGATATCTAATGGGTAAAAGTAAAGTTTTCCTGTCTTTGCCATGATGGCATATGGAGGAGTGGAGTTGTAGCTCCAGTATTCTTAAGTTGGTGCTAAAGGGAGTAAGTGGTCAGCTTCACTCCCCATCCAGTCTAGCCCTATGGAAATAGCCCCCCAGTACCCACTGAATGGGAGACTGAGGGGGTCTCAGAGACAAGCTGGATCCTTTGGTGACAAGTTCAATGTTTTAGGCTCCTGCTAGGACTCAAAAACCACAACACAGTAACCACACTGGTTGGTGCAGTGGTAATGGTGGTAATGTGTTGTATTTACTATGTGTTGGTATATTCATACATGCTGTATTTCGCTTACCTGCTTTGAGTAAGACAATCTGATCATCTTGTGACAGTTTCATGAAGCCCGGCACCATCTTGGCAAATTCAATAATCTGCTGGATGACGGTGGTCAATTTTTGGGCGCATTCCAGCCATAGCTCCTCATGTGCCTGCCAGCATGGACATCGTGTACAGTACACACTAACAACTGCCCTCGTTCAACATGCACCTCATATTAAGTTGTAAGTGTAATATTCATCACTGACACTAACTTCTTCAATCTGTGTGGTGGCTATATGGAAACATTTTTTACTTAAACCATTTTCACTGAAAAACTTAACTGCCTTAAGGCAACTGGGACATTAAGAAATGTATTCTGTCTTGCATGTCTCATATGATACAAGATGAACACCAACCATTAAGAATGGGCAAAGTTTGAATTGTTGTCACGAGGTTTGTCATCCCCATTGTGTTCTATGAAATAACTAATGTAGAGTGTGTGTGTGTGTACTCATCTAACACAACTATATTTATTGGTAGAATATAAAGTATTTTCTACATAAGGTACAACTACATGTTTCGGGGCTTGATAATGGCTGTCTTCAGGCTGTACGTGAAATACTTATTAAGCAGTTATACAACACATACATGGGTTCTTTATGTGGGGTCAGGAGGGGTAAAGTGGGCGTGAGATCTCTTATCTGTCAGAAAGGTTGGGTGGTGTGAGTTACATGAGGGGTCCATGCTGTTACCAAGCTATGTCTAAGCTTATTATAGTTAAATCTATGGCAGATATCATATTATGCCTATGTGTGCTGTGTAATTACACTAAAGTATAAAATATACAATGTATAATAATATGTAGCATCTGTGACTATAATTTTAAGTTTATTAACTTACTCTAGTTGTTAGCAGTATCTTACTGTTTTACATAAATCAGGCTACTATCACAATAATCTCATCTGTACAATTTCATATGTGGAGTTATAATTCTTTTTATCGTGTCATATTCTCATACAATGTTTGTAAGTAGAAACAAGAATCAAACAGTTACAATGAGATCAGAATACAATAAAATAAAATGAAGTCAATTATAAAATAAAATAAAATAATATAAAATAAAATAAAATAAAGTGTAAGGGTTAACACTACTCCCCTTAGTTTCGCTAAACTGTACTACAAGTGTATGTTAAAGGTGCAGGGCCTAGCTAGTTCATAGTATATTATTCTACAGTCTGTGTGTGGTTAGAACTGATCTTCATGGAGGGCTGTAGGACCATCGTGTGAGACAAGGCTGTGTGCTAGTCTGGTTGGCTAGTTTATTCAGAGCGTAGCTGTATGTGTCGCATCTAATGTGGTCAGGGGTGGGTATTAGTTATACCTTATGTAGAAAATACTTTATATTCTACCAATAAATATAGTTGTGTTAGACAAGTACACACACTCTACATTAGTTATTTGAATTGTCGTGACAACACTTGACATGCCCCGTCACTTACAGATGGTGTGGTGGTATTCGAAAATTAAATATATGAGTTCAGAGCAATCCTAATTTTTCTTAAAGAAGTTATGTCTCCAATTTTAAAGCTGGAACTAAAATCAAGAATCACGTCAGACACATCTGAGCTACAAAATATGACCCAATTTCCCCATCTTCCCCAAGAAACATGCCTACCCAGTAAATAGATATGGCCTATCTAGTACCTGCAGGAAATTAGTCACTAATGAAGCCCTTTCAAATCAACTTTGTGAAAACACTTTGTTTGATAGCTCTAAAAGTGTGGGTGACACCCCAGTCTATGGCATGTACTGTGTTCTGTTATGTGGACAATGGGTTTTAATCCCACACAAGGCATGGATGTATATTTGCACTTTCCTTTATTTAAGTTGTCCTGTGTAAACAGACGCCTTCCGACTGGTCAAACTAACTTCAAAGACAAATTTCCAATTGCACAATTGGAAAACTTCAAAAAGAGGATGTCTGTGGCTTTGCTGACCTGTAAGGGCCACTGAATTGCATGTAATGAAATGAGCAATGGAAGGTGATATGCAGCTTATTTACAAATTTTACCTCTCAAACTACAAAGTGAGAAACTGATCACTAAGAACAGGCTGCTTATTCAGAAATGAATTTATCAAACAAAGAATTCATTTCTCTAATTATAATACTCTTCATGAAACCGCTCAAATATTTGATCATTTAAAAATTCTCACCCAAATTTCCGTAAAATTAATTTTGTACAGTCACTGTTACAGATACTATGGGATTTTATGCCAGTGCTTTGTGAAATATCTATTTTAGAAAGGTGTAAAACGGAGAATATGCAGATACAGTGAGGTGTCTGTGGCTAACAAAAACAGATCCTTTGGGATGTTTAACATTGTTTATGTTATGCACAATGATTAAATTCATTTTATAACACCAACAAGCTGCACATACCAACAAACATACATAACATTAACCCACTCCTACATGTTTCATGGGACTACTATTATCAGTGAGCCCCAGCAGCCTTAACTAATTAATTATGCTAAAGTTTATAGTGTTAAAATACTTAGTATCATAACAAATCACAGTCTTGTTAAAATATATAGATATAAAATTCAGAGAGATGTGGTACATGTAATATTAATACAAAATATGTTTTATGTTGCAGCCTTGATGAAATGTGTATATATAATACAGACAGATATGGTATATGTAATATTTCATACAAAGTAAGTTTCATGAAGTATACTGTATAGTACATTATGTATACCATACCTCTTTGTATTATACATCTATATATTTTAACAAGGCAGCAATATGTAAAGATATTAAATATTTTAACACTACAAATTTTATCATAGCTCATTAGGTTTGAAAGTTTGGTGTGGGTCCCTGAAGTCGGTAGTCAACCACTGAAACGTGTATGAATGGATTGTTGTTGTGTGTAAGTATTTGAATGTGCAAGTAGTTTGATTTTAGCTGGGTCCTTTGGGATTTGCACACATGAAAAATGGCAGTACAGTACAACCGAGCTTGTTGACTAACCAGTGATTAATAACGCTTTAGATATCTTTACTGTTGTTCAGAGTGTAAAGGGATGATTAGTACCGGACAATATTTCAAAATTTTTGACATCACCTATGATAATGCATGGTTAATGAGAAGCGTTAAAGTGTTAAGAGTCATAAATTTTACACAGTTAAACTTCTGAGACATGAACAAATTTTTAAAATGATAAGGCTTATGGTATATCTCACAAAAGTGGAGCTTGATTTTGTGTAGTCAGCTTTGAAATCTGACTATCCATAGCTTCAACAAACTACAACCTGATACTGGCAGTATGATAACAGTAACATAAAAGTGTATAAAAATTCTTAACAAATTAACTGTGAAAATCATTACCAAGCAATGAACATTTATGACTCACTGATCACTAAAAATAATACTTAACCATTTGACCATTTTGAACAGATATTTTTGCAAATAAATGTGTTCTCAGGCAATTAGCATAAAATTAATTATATTGCCTACAGTATTTTGCCAACTAATTCAATAATATTTGGCCCAGTTTTTAACCATCAGATCTCATAAATCTAACAACAAAAAGCATGGTGTCATTTCATCCACAAGGAATGTGACAAGAACCGATATAACACTTATTGAACAGCAGGAAATGTGCTTCATTCTCCATTTCAAACTGAGATCACAGCATGACTGACCATGTTCTTGTAGTAGATGAGTTTTGAGAGATCCTGTGGCTTGCGCATCATTTCGTGTATGTGCTCTGTGGTGACGAGACATGTTCTCGCATGTGCATCTGCAATTGTCTTGCTCAGCAGCTCTGATATTTGTGCTGGATCTGAAAAATTATGATTGGGTTCAAATGAAGACTTGTCAGATTGAAATTCACATCTATGTCAAGATTTAAGAGTCATACTTAACAGAAAAACACTTATTCTAAATATCTTCACAAACATTTTCATAATAAGTGCTGAAATGTGCTACATTATAAGCTCTTACATGAACAGCAGCAGAAGTGTAGCTTTTTTCACCTTCATCAGAATAATTGGTGCAGTAATTCCACATCCAAAGATGGGGTTATGGAGAGTAATCACAGGATAAAGGGTAAAACCACACGGCATGAACTTCTCATGGCAAAAATAGGGTTTAAGTGAACACAAATGATAATGGACACAACCCCCCACCCCCCCCCCCCCCCCCACAACCAGGCACCACCCGTTCACAAGGTGCGGGTCAAAACCCCACACAACATCTCTTTCTCCACCCACAACCCAGGC
>Ga0136643_10001246_pt1 | contig 30582 bp, 20 predicted proteins | sample TergutLab28metaG_FD_96883 | JGI IMG/M metagenome (GOLD analysis project Ga0136643, IMG submission 96883) | Labiotermes labralis P1 segment gut microbial communities from Petit-Saut dam, French Guiana - Lab288 P1 (version 3) (version 3) | ecosystem: Host-associated > Arthropoda: Insects >...
ATATAGGTGATACTGTAGAAGGGCAACATATAGGTGATACTGTAGAAGGGCAACATATAGGTGATACTGTAGAAGGGCAACATATAGGTGATACTGTAGAAGACTAAGTGGGGATGTCGGTCACTTCAGCTGCAATGACTTATCAGAATGAAATACTAAATGGCCTGCAGAAAAGGCAAAATCATCATTTCATTACGAAATTTTTGGCTACAATACGCGGGGTAAAAACTGAATTTTTATCAAATTTTACCCTCTAAATGTTGCCCTAATTATTTTATGCCTTTGCTCAGAATTACCCAAAATGTGGGTGCACATTTATTAAAAATCACAAGCTTAGTCATCATCATCATCATCATCATTATTGGCACAACAGCCCCTTTTGAGCCAAGGCCTTCTTCAGAAGCATCTGCCAGCTGTCCCTATCCCTTGCAACATTCCTCCAATTTCTCTCCCCCAACTTCCTGGCATCTTCCATCACACCATCTTCCCATCTCAGTTTCGTCCTGCCCCTCTGTCTTCTTCCTTCTAACACTGCAATGAGAAATGTTCTTGTAGGGCTCTGTTCCTCCATGCGAATAACATATCCTGCCCATTTTAGACGGTTAATTTTAATATATGTTACTATACCACTTTCCTTGTACAATGCATAAAACTCATTATTGTTTTTTATTCTCCATTCTCCGTTATCATTTGTAGGTCCAAAGATAACTCTCAAAATTTTCCTTTCAAAAACTCCTAAAATAGCTTCGCCAGATTCACAGGCTAAGTACTATAATAAAATTTGGCAGAAGTACCAGCACAGTTGTAATATGTTATGAAATGTTCAACTTGTGTTGTTTACAAGAATAGTAACAAGCATAATTTGTAGCTCAGTTATGGCTACTGCATGCAGAATGTGCCCAAGCAGAACGTAATGTACACCTGCTTGTCCTCTGTCTATATACGAAATACATATTTCCTTGCTCAAATACCTCACAGTTATCGTCACCATAATTCGGTCGACTTGCGTTCGAAATTACCTGAAACCCACACATGAATAATCAAGGGAGTTCAGGTCTAGATCGATCTGTTACGTTTGAAACTGGTGCTTAATGGTCATTACATATCATTTATTTGTTACATGGCGATACAGCCCAAATCGGGTCTAGGCCACCTCATTGTTTAGGTTTCTAGATCACACACAATTAGACACACACGTTTACACCCGCTAGGGCTCCTCTGAATGAGTGATCAGCTCGTCGCACAGACCGCTACCTACACAACACTCAGCAGACACAACAGTGTCCTCAGCGGGGTTCGAACACGCAGTCGCAGCAATCAGGTGTCTATGGATGTACGTCTTAGACCGCACGGTGTTATGCATTTATCTCTAAATATCAATACAATTCAGAGAAAAGAAGTAGTACTTACCATACGGTCAATGGCGCTGATTTCATAGCACGGAATGCATAAAGACACGGAAAGTTTAAACAGACTACTTTATTTGCTGCCAGTGCATCATCTCAATATATATATATATTTATTTATTTATACATACATATATATGTGTGTGTACGTGCGTGCGTGCATACTTGTGTGTTTAGAGCTGCTGCCAGTCGCATACCCATATCGGCGGTCGGAATTTCCCGATTTTACCTTATATGATGTTCTTGTGGGATCTTGGGGGGTGTCGAATCGTATACGGGTGCCGACATTCTGACCAATCGTACTATCTTCATAATTGGGACCGCGCACACAAGAAACAGTATATTCTGTTTTGACATCCCAAAATACGTGTATCTTCAGTGTCGAATTTGCGTACGTGTGGCTTGTTTCTCTTGGATGTTGAGACTACATTTTTCCACAATGTAGTGTCGACCAGCGGAATGAGCGACTGACCGAATCGATACTTGCTCCTCGTAATCTCGCATGCCCCTAAAATTATGTGGCGGTCAAAATTTTACGAAGCCACAGTTTCAGTTTCTTCAAGGAATCGCGTGTTGGAATACACGGACCGAATTTCGAGAAGCTGTGAAGGTTGGGTGACTAGAGCACGTTACACGTCATGCTATCGATTCCATCAATACAATATATCGATTCCATTGTTTTGTGTTAAAATGGCTGTTGAACCACAAGTTATGTATTCAGGTTTCTCCTGTCAGTTCTGTTCAAGATCGGTTTTTGTTTCACTTCATTATTTGTGAAATACGCCCCGAAATATATTCCAGCCAATAAATGCTATGAACTAACACTTGCACTTGTACAAAAGAAGTGCCTATCTGAAATTCTATGAGTCCGTATAAGCATTTACTGCCACGACTAAAAGTTAAGACATGTGATTAAGGAAAGCGTCCTTGAAAATTTACTTTTGCCTTTTTCGCTTTCATTTTTGGATGGATAGCTGTATGTTCTGTGTCTTTCCACAGTTACTCTTGGTGATTTCATAGAAGCTATTTCCTTCCTTTTTGATATCTTTAGCACGTGGCTGAAGCTTCGTATTCTGCATCGTCAAGTAGGGATTTTCCCTTAAAACTATTGTCAGACTTAACCCAAGTAAGAATTACGTCACAAAATAAAGTGCACATGGACAACACAGATTGTTATCTGAACCAATCCCATAGGCTAAGCAGTATTATTTGGTGCAACATTGATTAACGTGACGAAGGTATTAATATTTTGCATTTTGAAATGTATATACAGTACTAATTTGTTAATGCTGATTAAAACTCTTTTTTATGTCAGAATCAATGACAAAATTTTATACTATCGCGAATGGTTTGTGACTAAAGTAAAATTTTCGGTTTTACATGATTTCAGTTATCCACAGGTCCAGGAAGTTGGGGGAATTTTTATTTTATTGCGGGAATTTGGATATAGAATGCGGAATGTTTAGTTGACATAATGTTCCAAATACCTTGCCGCTTTTCTGTCTTTCAAACCCCATGATCCAAGTACTACCTACTACCTATTACTACTACTACTACTAATATTACTATTACTACTACTAATAATAATAACAATATTTTCCTTATCATTGACGAAATCCTCAAAGGTGAAGAGCTGTCATGCTGTTTGTTTAGTTAAACCTCTGCTATCGTTCGTGTTTTGCCACAAGTTCAACATGGTTTAAATTTCCTTTCAGAAGGAAATTAATAAACACTGTTTTAGTTCAGGATAACACACACCGTCCGGCGTTTGTGTAAGTTGTAGAAACTCCATCCCCCCCCCCCCTCCTAACGTGGCGCAACAGCGCATAGTGGAACAGGGACTCCTCATTATCGAAGCTACACGACAACATACGATAATCTGTAGGACTCCTCTGGACCAGTGATCAGCTCGACGCAGAGACCTCGACCTGACAACAAACAACACTCATAATAGATATCCATGTTTCCGGCGGGATCGAACTCGTAACCCCCGCCAGCGAGCGGTCGCAGACCCACGTCTAGAAACTCCGTAATAATAAAAGACATAAAGTATAATATTTAATGTTATTTCATGTGGCAGTGAAGCTCCGTCTCATACCTTAAGCACCAATATCTTATGAACTACGTATAGGAATTTGTAATTTTTTTGTTTACTGCTCAATTATTTGCAACCATATTACGTGGCCGATCTAATACATGGGGTTATGAAGTGCAATCGTCCGTACTTCTCGCGAGGACAACAGCCACTTACATGACTGCATAGCTAGTTTTTTTTTTTAAATCTCTTTCCAGTCTTGCAGGGGAATATTCACCTTCTGTCAACACATTTAATACATTTGCGCGTGTGCTGTGGGTCTGTGCCCCACGACTGCAGCCCTACACCCCGCAGCGTGTTTGCCTGAAGTTTGTTACTTTTGTATTTATGTTCCGTTGGCCGTCTGTGTGCTGTGGCAGAACGACCGGTGTGCATGTTCGATACCAATATTGTGATCACAGTTTCGCCACACTTCACTTTAAGTTGTAAATTAATAACATCCTTCTGCACAGCATGTTTGATACAAATACAGTTACGGCTTATGTTACGGAACGGTTTGCATTCTCTCAAAATTTAAATGGCTTGGAATTGGCCGGCACTAAAATTTATTATATACACACACTGCTTGTGACGACAGGTGAGATTGGCTGTAATACCGGAGGAAAAGTTGAGGTTCTGATATCTTATTTTCTACCATCTTCTGTGCGTTAATCAGAAGTATAAGATTTTTAAAACGACTAACATATGCACTTGAGCGTATCGATAGGATTTTTTCACAAACAAACTGCAGATATGTTTCGGTCACGCACGTGGCCATCCTCAGGTTGGTAAGAACAAGAATACGAATACAATTATAATGTGGGAATCAGTCCACAGTTTAAAAATCATTTAGTTTTTTTGTTAAATTCTCTGTTAAAATAGAGTACCATGTAAAGAGGTATAGAATGTTGTATAGTGGTGTGGCTGATGTACCTAGAAGGTATACGTAGTGCAATTATAATGCGCACAGACTTAAAACATGTAAAATTTATGTACACATTTAAGTACTGTTACAACAAAGTGAATTTCGTGCCTTAGCAATGTATCTGCGGGATTCATATGGGAATAGAGATTTGTTTTGTGAAATTATTTGCAGTGCCAGAAAATCCTAATTTATATCTTCCAGTGTAATTAGTCCAAAAAAATATCCTAGTAACCGAGGTATTCGCCTATATAAGAAGGAACAAGCAAAGCTTACAAGATTTTGTGTATGTGTATTTATCTTTCATAAGACATCCGTGCGTTCGTTCAGGTTTTTTCGTCTCTTTGTTTTGTTTCTATTGTCATAAGGATTTTATGTAACTGCAACAAATTAGCACTGTGCGTAACGTCATCTGTGTCCACCAATGTCTCATGGCTTTATACCAGTCTAATGCTCAGAATAATTCTTACTCAACGTCAAAGGGACAAGCAGTAGAATTTATTGTCACAAACTGCTACAGCTCTTGACACTTACCTTTTTTAGTCAACGCATTATAATTCTCAAATTTGTGATTTCAGGATATACATTATCGAATTTTTTGAAAATCCCGGACGAATTACGCGACACACGCGCACACACACGCACACACACACACACACACAAACACACACACACAAACACATAAACACGCACACACACACACACACACACACACACACACACACACACACACGCACACAAACACATAAACACGCACACACACACACACACACAAACACACACTGTTGTCGTAAAGACTTTCGGGGCTCTCTTTGTTAAGAAAATGGGGTTAGCTTTTACCAAAAATGACTATGTCTTTCTGTTTCTCGTATTTTAATATTGACAGTTTTTGCTGTGTCCATATTTGCACGATATTTAAAAGCTTCCGAGTTTATAAAATTTAGACACGGCCTCGTACAGTAGATCATGCCTTATTGCCTAGCTTTTAATATGGCGTTAATATAAGTATGGCCCCGTTACGGTCGAATGCCTGTCCGACTCCAAATTAAACCGTGATTAACGTTAGTATTTTCTGTGTTGAACTTGGCCTAGTCCCTTTTTACTAGCTTTTTCATTCTCACTATTCTCAGTGAGTTTGACGTTTCGCTTGTCTATGCTGCTGCCATTCAAATGGAAGCATTTCATTCGCAGATGGCTGCATCATTTCGTCACCCTTACAGTAGGGATACAGACTTGGTTGCGTGGAATTCGCAGTAGAATGAACGTGCAGTTGAGACAAGCTGTCCACGTGGTGCCACGGTTACTTATATTGCTGTCTGTTTGTGCTTTCCACAAACCACTCTCTGCTGGTTTCGAAGTCACTGTCTTATAAAAAAAGAAAATGGTTTTGATCTTTCCAGCTGTCTAGATACTTTCCAGTTTTGACGACGAGCAGTAATTAAATTTTAAACTCATGGTTCCGTGCATCGTAATTCAATATTAATAAAAATCCGACCAGATGCAACAGTATGCAGATATTTATTTACTGCTAAGTCACTCTTCATGTTCCGGGTGTCAAATCACCCATCATCAGGAGTACTAAAAACTGTAACCGCACCCTCCGGTACAGGTCATAATACTGGTACAGCTACTTCCCTCCAACCTGGCCCAACCTGTACCGGAGGGTGCGGTTACAGTTTTTAGTACTCCTGATGATAGGTGCTGTGACACCCGAAACATGAAGAGTGACTTTGCAGTAAATAAATGTCTGCATACTGTTGCATCTGGTTGGATTTTTATTAAAATTGAGCAATGCTTAATTTATAAGGAATGAGATCTATAGCCCTCTTATAATGGGAAGTAGGATTTAAAATACAGAGTTCTTTAATTATAAGAAATTCCTTAATTTATTTTCAGTTTTGGTTGTATAAAGTACTGTGACTTTTTAAAATTCTGATAATTCTGTAGATGTGAAATTAATATGGTAATTTAGGACTCAGTTTCGTATCGCAGTAAATTGAAAAGTTTGTAACTTTAAGAAGACTTTGTGTTACAAGTCGTAGATTAAATAAAATATCATTAGAAGTTTATTAACTTACGAAAGAACTTCATTGGTACTGAAAAATTGTACTGGGACTCCAAGAAATCTTATAGAACTAAATGTGCACGCATAAGGTACAGGACGGCCAACACGTGGTGTATCACACTTATTGAATGGTTCTAAGGATGGAACAAATGTTATGGGAAAATATGAATAAATTACGACAGGTACAGAGAAAAATGAAGGATGGTAAGAATGAAGAACGAGAGAACTTTGAAAGAAAAACAGAAAAAGAAATCCGTGATATGATTGTTGTTCAGTTTTGTTAAAGTCGACACTGAGTTTGGCAAAATAATTCATTATATAATAACTCAAAATTTATCATGTTAAGTATTACTATACGCAAAACTACCATCGTGCCACTTCTTTGTATGGGTGTGAAACTTGGTATAGAAGCATAATGCTTGATTAAACACGGGTGTAATTTATCAACTATTCTGTAGTCAGGAATTAGGTATATCATTATTTATACAGTGAGACAACTAGGGAAGAGTTTTATGATGATTGTAGGAACACTTCCATCGCCTTCAGCGTGCCAGATTTCTATGTTGTTGTTTTGAAGTCTACGTAAAACTTCGTGACGGGATAGTTTTATTTCTTTGCACAAGGCGGGTTGAACGACAGTCACGTGATTCATATTTCGCACAAAGACAGAAGACTTATGGAAAGAGCAACTATTGACAGTTCAGGATTTATAACGGAAAGGAACTTGGAATTCGGGAAGGAGGATTTGACAGAAGAGCTTTATAGATAGCAATATTTGTTACATTTCTACATGCATAAAACATAAGGGTTTGTAAATAACTTGAATGTGGAGGTACAAGCTGCATCAATACGTCATGCGAAAGGTGCATGTACATTTGTCCTTTAGAGGCCTGCAAGTGAATTCCTACTTTCTCTTGTTTTATCCACCTTGTCTTGAAATATCATGGCTGAAAGGAGTTCTGATACTTTGACGCACATCAGCATATAATTTTGTACCACATGGTTTTAAGTAGTAATAATAGTATGTACCGTCTTTCATCTGGCGCTAGTGTTAGCCACAGAATATGTATTTCCTTCACAAGTTTAGTCAGAAGCAAGAAAATGTAGGCTTCTACTTTCCGTGCACTTTGTTGCCTTCTAAATAGTTCAGTGGAAAATGGTACTTATGCTTTTTCATTTAAATATTACTTGAGGATGCTGGAGACCAAAGGAATCACAGTCTCGGGATAATATTAAAGGTGTTTACTGTTTAGCCCCTTACTGTCTTATGCGTCACGATAACGATTCTGTGGTTCGGCCTTGGGCTTATGACACAAGATAATGAAATGTTGTTCAAAAATGGAAAGGACTTTTTTGTCTGCTTCGACTATGTGGTTTCCAAATCTGGACGTGAAATTCTTCCATTAGGTCAAAATTCTCAGAAATATGTAAGGAGCATTCTGGATCAAAATTTTCAACCTTTTAGCTCCTCCTTATGTCAATCTGGTGACATGGCTGAAAAGCAAAACTTTCTGTCCTCGTAATAGAGGATGAACAGGTATCTGTACTTCAGACTGGTGATAATTTGGAATACTTTATGAGAGAAATATAGTAATTTAAACTTGGTAGTAATGAATATCTGTACGTGGTATAGCCTTTCGCGTAGCGTGTTTGAGTTCAGAGCAGTTAATTTCGAAATAAAGAAGTACCTTTGTCATTCAGAGAACCGTGCATCGTGATATATTCTTATAATAAAACCAACGAGATACACTAATTTCTCAAATTTATTTTTGGAATAATACTCTACATGTTTCGGACAGTCTTCTTGTCCATTATCAGTAGTCTAGCACTCGGCAAAACCTGTATCACTTATACCTGTTGCTGTGTATACAGTGCTAGACTACTGATGATGGACAGAGAAACTATCCGAAACGTGTAGAGTTTTATTCCAAAAATAAATTTGAGAAATTAGTGCGTCTACTTGGTTTTATTACAAGAAAATGCCTTTGTGCTATACAAGTAAAGATAAAACGTGCTGTCGAATATATTTGGCGTGCCCAGCAACACAACACTGAACGGAAATATTGTTCATTTAGATCGGCAGTGCGGTAACGAAGCCGGTAAAATCTGGTTGGTTCTTCTTGCTTAATTTTCTTCATTTCTCTTGTAATGTTCCAGTTCGTCCATAGACGGCACTATCAATAGACAGGTAATAAAGGTCTATAATGTGTCAGTTTAAATTTTCTTTCGATTCGGTTTTTAGGGGTGGGTTTTTTGGTTTGGTTTCATTGATTTTTCGACTTCAGATTAGGTCTTGCTGTAGATATTCACGGACTTCTCATAATTTGGTTGTAGATTTCTTACTATCGGCCTTTGACAAAACCTGATCTTAGATTATTATACAAGTTTAGGTGACTGATCTAGGTGTTCACGTGTTCGCGTGATTATAACAGCTCTTATTATGGGACCAGCCTCAGGAGTAGCAGTACTTCGCGTCTGAGCACAGAACCACACTCAGCTCCTGTAACACTACCGTTCAGAATACCGGAAGATGGACACAGTCCAAAAACAAGTAATTCTAGATGAAATGTACCATAGTCAAAACCATTTTTTATTTATCATACGTTAAATCGACGAGCGAAACGGGAATAACTCAAATGTCGCCTTTAAGTTCAATTTGGTTATAATTTGCATCTCCCGGGAAACTGCTAGAATAAAGAGCAATACCGCTGGGAAACGAGCCGCGTAAAATAAAAGACAGAGCGAGAGAATTGTTGTTTGAAGATAGAAAACGAAGTGGAAGAACAGAGTAGGAACACACACAAAAAAAGAAATAAACAGTCAAAGCCGAAGGGAAAAATATAAAGTCAGTTCTCAAATAAACGGCGAATTGGAAAGTAGAGTAAATTTACATATCTTCCATGTAACGTAATTTCTGTAAACAGTTTACAGTTTTTATTAAAGCGCTCGCAAAACTGTGTGTCTTGATTTTCCAAGAACCGTAGGTGCAAGAAATACGATAATATTACGAGCGGGCAGCTTCGCCACTTGTATTTCGGTGTTTTGTTAAAAATTCATACCAGTGGGATTTTTCCCCCTTGGCACATCCAACCTGACAGAGTAGAAGATAAAAAGGGAGGAAGGATGTAGGACACGAAGGTTGAAAGAGCAGAAGAATAAGGGTTGAAACATTCTTTTTATAAAAGCGATGGTTGGACTACCAAAGAGTGGACAATTTAACGGAACAAAGGGGGAAGAAAAGATGCTTCATATACAGGCAAGGGGTGGTGTAGAAACAAACATGTTGGCCGAAACCACAATGGACTCTGAAGACGCGGTGCTGTGCCTGCTGTCCGCAGTTTGAGTCAAGACCAGTCAGCAACATTGCTTAGTGAGCAGTACGTTGAATTTGGGGTATTATTAAGTAAATTGGTGTCGTGTAGCCAACTCTTAAGAAGAAATACAGGTTGAAGAATTTGTGTGTGGTTTCTTTAGCAATAATGTTCTCAAATATAAGGATTGTTTAACTTCGTATGTGATGAGTGGGTAGCTCTACGGGTGGGGAGGAATTAATCTTGTAATTGGACTGAGGAAACCCACGGTTGTTTTCTGTGGGTAAATACGTTCATTTTCTGTATGAATAAGAAAGAAATATAGGTAACATTGCTGGAAGCAGGTTCAAAGCCGTCACCGTTCAAGGGGTGAAGGCGTATGGGAGGGATAGATATTGTAACTTCACTCAATCTTAGTATCAGCGCTAGGTGGAGGAGATTGGTCAGTGTCACTTTGAGCGCTCCCGGTATCTTTTGAATAAGAGTCTTGATGAGGCCCAGAGTCGAACTGGAAGTTAGGGAGAATGGAAACCGAACCGCTATTTGTCTCTTGTCCTATGCGTAGTCTGGTTCTGCACCGACTGAACTACCGCGACTTCGACGCCCTTTCCCCGTGGCAATGTACCGTAGACAGTTTGTGTAAAAATGTGGCGGTATTGAAGACGGACCAACTGCCTCGTGTTCTGTAAAATACGGACTAGAGAACCTCTAGTGACAGCTTTCACGTTAAATCTGCATTTTTTACGGAGTTCTCTCTCCCGTAATGCTAGCTGTCCTGCTTCCGAGGTCACAGACTACTTCGTTTAATCTGGTGTTTATTGGACCGTGCATCATTGTGATAACTGAAGAATAAAAAACCAACTAGATACCACTTGATATTTTCTTGTACTTTTTATAGGCTCAACATGTTTGAAGCATTACTATGCCCATCATCAGGAGCTCGCGACTATGATGTTGATTACCACATTGATCGTTTCGTTCTTAGTTTGCTGTAGGTTGGAGGTTAGGTGCGGTTAGGCTGGAGTAGTTGTCCGGACTGCAGTGGTAATTAACATCATAGTCGCGAGCTCCTGATGATGGGCATAGTAATGCTTGAAACATGTTGAGCCCATAAGAAGTACAATAAAATATCAAGTGGCATCTAGTTAGTTTTTTATTCTTCAGTTATCTGTTTCGTTTAATGTTCATTATTGCACGTTGCAGAAAACCGGACCTCAGATACACACCGATGATATACTTGGTGCAGTACATCTTTCGCTTCTCATGCCTCAGTACGCCATTAGCAACTTGAAATCCCACGTACATTATAAAAATATCTTACTTTCTGTCTTTAGTTTCCTTTTCTCTTTTCCAGTAGAAAGTAAGGCATAAAATATTTTTGTAAGTCTATTTCCACAGATCTGTCTTCGCGTACTGGCATCGGGTGTGACAAAAATATCGCCTTTCTTAGTAAGGAGAGTGTATTTTGTGTCAGTCCTGATAGTTTATGTCATATATAGATATAATGTCCACGACAGACAGTGAACAGTGTTTACAACTTATTCGGTGATCACTCTCTTGTGTTGCGTTCTGGTATAATTTTCTGAAGTTGTTACTGTGAACGTCTCTCTACACTCTGTCAAATATTTGTATACGCAAGTTAAGGCTTGTAGTATCTAGAAAGGAAAACGGAGAACATTTTTACATACAGTAACATCATGCAGAAGGTTCTTACATTGAAGGAGGGACGTAGGCCTAAATCTTAAACTGTAAATTGAAAATGTATACTCTCAAGAGGTAAAATCATTCCCTTTTATCCTTTCAGTCAATGTCCATTTATTGATTTCCCATTTTTATATTCGTTTATAGTGTTGTATTAATCGGAAAATCAATTAACTAACGTTAAGAATGTATCATTTTGGGTTTAGATACAGTAAATATTTGTGTCCTGACACTGATGTTTCACGGAATCATAGTGCCTCTGTCTTCAGGTCTAAAGGAATAAATTCAAAGATAAACTGTAGATACTAGGGGCTGCATGTGAGTATATTTGAATTACGAAAGAAAGTAGGGCTTATATGTTAGTAGAAGTAATTTCCAAAAATATTGATCGCACGAAATTTCGTTACTTTCTGGTTTCATTCGATGACCGAAGAATCGTTGCTAAAAGTCATCCATCTGAAGAGAGAGAGAGAGACACACTGATGTATTTCAACAGCCTTATTGCATGTCCGTACTGAGATAACTGCAGCATGTTCGCATTACACAGTGACTGTAGCAAGAATCATTATGCACTAAATTTGATAAATTTACAGAAGTGAAAGTCGATAAATATTTACAAAGAGAAATTCTTCATTTAAAAAATATCTGATTTTTATAATTCAGTTTGTATTCTCCTCTAGCAGCCGTAGTTTGGATTTTTGGCCATATTTATTTTCAGACATGATTCTGAAGCTGTAAATCGCTCGGATACCTATTGTGCCGTATGAACGACCGAAGAATCGTGGCTCGATTGCTAGCAAAGGCAGGAAATTTTTCTCTTTTCAGAAGCATTGAGGCTGGTTCTAGGGCCCACCCATCTTCCAGTAGTGGATGCCAGGGGCGCCTTCCACTGGGGTAATTCGGTCGCAGAGTGAATCTGACTGCCCACCTTCATCCTAATGCCGAATTGACAAATGAGATGAATCGTAACTCCACCACTCCATGTACCATCCTGGCCTACAGAGATAACTCTACTTGTATTTTGACGTTTTGCTGACTGTGCATCTCAGTATATTTATCTCAGTATTTAATCAACTTGATGCACAAAATTTGTTTCACAATAAGTTTTACTTCATGCTTCTACATGTTTCGAGCACATGTGTCATCATCAGGTGTGTTGATACCAGAGGCTGTGTAATGCAATTTTGACCTCCTGATGATGAGCACATGTGCTCGAAACGTGTAGAGGCATGAAATAAAACTTATTGTGAAACAAATTTTATGCATCAATTTGGTTAAATACTGAGATAAATAAATCTACTTGTATGTTTTTAGATATTTATTAGGACTTTCTGCACCTGAAGAAATTGTGAAAGAATTAAAATTTTGGCTTCAGTTCTTTTTTAGTGAAGTATGTTTAGTGAGAAGCACAACTACTCTGAGATGCTTTGCAAGTGTTTTGTGACGGAGAAATGTGTTCATCAGTAGAACTGATCGTTAAGTAGAAATGCTCTTGTGTAGTTTTGCACCTCCACTAGGGTTGGCATTGCAGTTATATTTTATTAATTCGGACTAGCTGGTGGCTGCCTGTTATGCGCTGTGTACTGGATGTGCCCGCCGATGTCATAAATAAGTTTCTGTACGGAGCTCTGCGCTTCCATAGCGTGCAAAATTGAATGTAGTATTTTTGTAATTCAAATTGTGTTTGATAATTCCGTTATTACATGACAAGGAAGGTTGAGTGTTAAGCGTTACGTTATTATTAGGGTAGCGAGACATGTGAGGATACTGTAGTCACGGAATGTAACTTGGATGGGGAAACAAGGAATGCATAAAAATTTTTTGTATTAAACATCTCGTTTTAAAATTTAAAAAATAGCGTTTAAAATGACACTTATTGACACTGGGCCTCTCTATGTCATTTGTACTGAAGACTGATCCTCTTGGAATACAGCAACCAGGTTATAACACTGACACTCCCCTATTTAAACTGCACTTTTCAGGAATGCATGGAGGAATACCTCCGTTCCCCACACGTCGTAATGGCGCAGTGGCCAGTAAACAACAGGGCCGACTGTTCTCTCCTTCTTCTTGCGTAACACAATCCAATTTCCTCTGACAATTCTGGGGAATTTTGCGGTACCTCGACGACAGTTTAATACGCATAAGCTCTTAGTGGTCAGCAGCCACTTCATTGATTCATGAAGCGATCGGATTATATATTCTGGTACGTGTCCAACCGCCGTCAGTCACTGCGCATCAGTTTCCGGTCGATGTAAGCATTACTTCACGTTCAGCGCTGCATATGGACTTTCACCAGCGGCAAAATTTTGCGGACACGTGGCTGGGTTTTGTATTATGGATTCAGCGCATAGGGTAGAATAAGACGAATCGGGTCAAGGAGTGAAAAGAGTCACTTCAAAAAATGATCGATGAATGTCAGTGAAGCAGAATGTGTCGCTCGTGCTGCCGCATATTATAAAGGGCGGCGTGTTCAGCGCTGTCTTAGGTCAGAAACATTAAAATCCAAGTCGCGCTTGTATGCGGCTGAGACGGAAGTTTCAGTAGACATAAGCAATTACTCAGAAAAACGCGTTGTACCTGGCATTAACACTGTAATAATAGTGTATTTATTAGTGTAGACTTTGGTTATCTTACTTCCATTTTCCTCCGGCTGCGTCCTCGTTTTCGAACAAAAAATTTCCAACCAGGGAGCTTTTGACTTCAGTTAAATGTCCTTTTTTTGACTACTTTCTATCTCCTAAAACTCCTGCGTATGTTAGTGGCACTATAACGCAAAACGAGTGTTTCTAACACTTATTAAAACACGCAATTATGTTATATTAGCATTTTGCGATTAAAACAACAACGGATTCAGCAGTTGACCTTAGGAAAGTCTCGGCTGACGTCGGCGCGGAAATACCGAACAGTTTGAATGCGGTGCAAAATTACTCGAAGGACGTCTGCCTCTGAATTTTATACCCCTGAAATTTAAAGAATTCTTAAGACATCTTCTTTGAGAGGGATTTATGTTCAACTAAATTCTATGTGTATGTCCTCTTTATTTATAAGCTTCTTTCTCGCTGATGTTTCCATTGTTATGGTCGATAGATGATAAATGGCCGCTCTGTCCTAGTGCAGGCTCTGTTTGGAACTGTAGGTAGGTCTGAATCGTTGTCTGATGGTACATCTACCGCTGCACGCTGACATTTTGCTTACGTTCTGGCGTACTATGGAAGGGGTGTCAAAGCGCCGCGGAGGGACCGAATACGCTAGCAACAGTATCGTCTCTGAAATAATGAGGAATGCCAACTCGATGCAACAAGGTAATTTTATTGATAAATTCTTAGCTCGACATGTTTCCGGCACATACGCCCATCATCAGGAGCAGGTCGTGTGTGCGGTGCGGGCGGTGCCCGCACCGCACACACGACCTAGGCAACGGCTGTCAAGACCACCACCCATCCAAACACTCGGTGCAGAAAACCGTATGCTGCAACACAACATCTAATGCTCCTGATGATGGGCTTATGTACCTGAAACATGTCGAGCTAAGAATACATTAATAAAATTACCCAGTTGCATCAAGTTGGCATTTCACTTTATTTCATGAGGAAGATGCACGGCCAAACAACCCTCAAGTGTCGTCTCTCTTTCTTACCTCAGTACATCATTTATTCACTCGGAGTCCAGTTGTAACCCAAGTACTTGCACTCGTCTTCAACCCCCGCTTTGTGTCCAAATCAGATTCAGTGAACCAGGAGCTGACAGTATTCTGGAGTATATTGTCTTTTACATGATTGTACAGTGACACTCGTTCTGACGTTACTATTCATGGGAATTTTCTTCGGCCAGCTCCTGTATGTCCTGTCGCTAGGAAGTCATATTCTTTGCAGCCCCCAGATTTTTAAAATAGCCCATACTTTTTTTATACTGCGGTGAACTCCGGGTAGGAATGCAGACGTACAATAATATATAAATACTGTTCCAAAATTCCATCTAAGGCAGATTTGTTGCTTCTGTTTCCCTATGTCGCACAGTCCATTGTGTAAGGATATCGGTGTCAGGACTTAAATATACCGTAGAATATGCATAATGCTCTTGTGAAATCGCATACAGTAAATGTCTGATGAGTGCCATGGGATATTTAAGTTGTATTTTGGAGCGGAGGCACTGATAGATGCTTTTTACTGTAGATGCCGGACTGCTGGCTAGAAGTCAGTATTCGGAAGGTCCTCCGTTCGACCATATCGCCACAGGTTTTTTTTGGTTTCCCTGTGTCTATAAGCAAATGCTGAGATGGTTCCCAAGATTCCAAGTTGCCACTACGCGCTTCTCATGTAGCCCTCCCGACTTAAATTTAGTAGTAACCAATTTTATATTTTGTATACATGCAAAATAACCACTGCCACCGGGTAACAACCCAATTGCAGTTAATAATAGTAATTATTATTATTATTGAATTCGAAATATCAAATTTAATACTATCAATACATTGATAACTGTAGTTTCTACTTCTTTTAATGTGTCATAACACTTTATTTTGCCTACAGAGATTGTTCATATATTATTTTGATTCTCAGAACAAACAGTGATTCTATTTATCTAATCGGACTTAATCGGCTGAACTCTATAACGGAGAATCTGAAAATTTTCTGTGTGGTGGGAAGTCACTACAATTTTTTGTATGTTATTTAGATTGATTTCTTTCTTCGAGGGCTTAAATCGAGTACTGTTACTGCTGCACTCGGTATTGTGCCTGTAACAAGTGGACAAATTCTTGACAAGTGTTCATGAGGAGAATCCCTTGGGTTATAATGCTCTGCACAGGACAAGGGCTGTTGACACTGCTCCTGACGTAAGCAATTTATACGTCATTAAATTTCGCTGGCAGGAACGCAGTGCTTTAATGTTACTCAGCGGAAATGCTTACCATCCTGGGCTTGCTGTCAGGTAGATTTACGGTCAGTTACTTTACCAAGGTACACAGAAGTGCACATACACGAGTGGAGACGTGGTGTCTTGTATGGTCTTGCAGCATGCTCTGTGCCTACATCCAACTTGAAGACGTAGGTAGGGATCGAAATATACTGTTAAGATGTCTTTGGGATGGCGTCCAAATCGGAGATAAGATTGGGTTTTGAAATGCAGAGGGTGGGGTGGGGGTGGGAAGGAAGTTTCATAGCTTTCGGTTAATGCACAACATGCACAGTTAATTGGAACATTCACACATGACATAAACAAAGCAGTTTTATTTTTTGCAGAATTAAATGTAGAAGGAAAAATATTTCTAAGGTGGACCTCAAATAGAGTGTGAAGCTGTAAAATGGATTTATTTCGCTTAGGATAGGGACCGCCAACAGACGATTCTTTATTGGATAATTAATATCTCGTTACATAAAGTATTTGAGAATATTTTACTATCGTACCAACTGTTAGATTCTTAAGAAGTCCTCTGCTTCGTAGGAATAATCAGTTCTGCACATTCTTTACTACTGTCACAATTTTTACTCGTCGGTGTGTAACGTCGTGTTGTCTAATACACGGATAAATTTTGATGTTTTGCTGAGCGTGCATCTCAGTATAATCTTATTAATTGACCAACTTAATGCACACATTCTTATTTTATAATAAGTTTATTATATGCCTCTACATGTTTCGAACAATACTGTGCTCATCGTCAGGAGGTCAAAATTGTATTACACAGCATCTGGTATCGTCACACTGAAACAAGTGAGTGGTCTAAAATTACTAAAATACCATTTTATAAATATGGGCACGTAGTAGTAAAATTTATATATGAATTCAAACATTTTAGACCACTCACTTGTTTCAGTGTGGTGATACCAGATGCTGTATAATACAATTTTGACCCATTGATGATGAGCACTATAGTGCTCGAAACATGTAGAGGAATGTAATAAACATGTTATAAAATAAGAATTTGTGCATTAAGTTAGTCAGTTACTAAGATGGATAAATTTGTTACAAATGCAAATCCCAGGATTGTATTCCCACCTTAAAAACGGAGTTAGTGTTTTCCTGCAGGACGTTGATTACCCACCTGCCAAATTACACGATATCATAACACAATAGCGCATAGTTTGAATCCTTAATGTCGTGACAACCTCAAGACTTGTATAGGCCTAACAATTGTAACCTGGTTTCGTTGCTCTTTTCTTTCCACTTAACATAGTTGTCTATTAATTGGTGGTCCTTTGCTGCATTCACGTATATACCTATATGCTACATATTGATATAACTGAACCACATGGAGTAACGTGATCGAATGGGTCTGGTGATAAGGCTTCCGACTTATTCGAGAGGCGCGGATCTTGGTACAAACACTGAATAATTTGAGGGAGATATAAATCAGATTTCCTCAACTCCTTGGCGCAAATTCTGGTATATTGTCTTAAATTGTAAGCCAATCGCAGTGGACGCGCGGTCTAAGGCGTAGGTCGGCGCTGCTTGATCGATAGTTGCGATCGCGGGTTTGAATCCCGCTGAGGGCATGGTGCTTGTTGTGTGTAGATAACGGCCTCTGCGACTAGCTAGTCACAAGTTCAGAGGAATTCTGGCGGGTGTGAATGTGTGTGTACGAAAAACCACAACAGTCATTCAGCCTAGGCCTGATTTGGGCTGTAGCGACACAAAAAGTTGGTTTTATTTATGCCATGACCGTTCCCTTCACACATTTTGCAATTAGTTATGCACCATCATCCATTTATTCGACGTCATTTAATCTGAACTTTGGACAGACTCATTAATAAAACATAAGTTAATAAACTGAGTATAACCGATCCAGTAACTGTTCCTAGTAGTTAGTTTGTTAAATAATGTACACTATGTATCATGGAGATCATGTGCATAATCCATAAAATTTTAGTTCTTGCCTCATGGTGAGCATCGGTATTGTGAACTACTAAGTTAACAGGTCAGTGCACTTTATGAATGCACTCTTTGTTTATCCAGACAACAAAACGAGTCACTTAACTGAACTCGTAGGGAATTATATTAATAATTGTCCAACGAGATGCAACACAAAGCAATCTATTTATTATTCTGCAAGTTCACTCTACATGTTTCGGGTGTCAACCATACCCATCATCAGGAGTACACAAAACTGTAACTACAGCCTCCGGGACTGGTCATATTTTTTGTGCAGTTACCTCCTTTCAACGTGGCCAAGCTAGCTTGGCCACGTTGGGCAGCCGAAACATGTAGAGTGAACTTGCAGAATTATAAATAGACTGCTTTGTGTTGCATCTCGTTGGACAATTATTAATATAGATCGGCGATGCATGGAACCATAAACATAAAATTACTAGAGGATTATTTTAACGTTTGTACAACATGGTAACTGCCGTGCCTTGCATTTGGGTTAAATTCCCTGAATGTTTATTTTGTTTATCTGCTGTGTAATGAGTATGTGAATGTGTGTGTCCCGATTTTGCATTCTAATTTGAAAATGCCACAAGTAATTTTAGCAAATATTTACTTTACTCTCTGACTTCAAACTGTTTGCTAGATAAACGAATTAAAGATAACTGTGTCAAGATGAACAATTTGTAGAGATGTGCAGAAGTACTGCGAAAATTTGTTATAACAGTGATTGTCATGCAGGTTAAGACGGTTTGAAACTACAATTTGTACATTAAAGGAATCTCATATTCAAACATTCACGTTCAACGAGCACCACAATTTCAAATTGCCTTCCTCTTCCATACGTCCTGTAAAAGGAGAACCTAAGATGTGGGACAGTCACTGATATTGCCCACGCTCCGCAGTCTATTGTTGACGCTTCACCATGACAACAGGGTGTGTGAGAAACTGCATATTGAGGTCAAATGAAATTTATAAATGCTGGTATAGGCACGTCTACCCTTTTGAGTATTTAATAATTTAGCGTCTCAAAGATGATTGTCTTCTGCTGTTATTCTATTAGCAGGTATAAATCTGTAAATTGCAATTCATAATAACATTTCATACCGTTTATAACGTCACAGAAGAATGAATAGGACTGCTGCCTCTTAGTCTGGACACATCGCTTTCAGATCTCTATTCTGAAACCGTCAATCGCAATTGAGAATTTCTGTTGTTAAACTGTGTCCACGATAATTATTTTACAGTATGTTTCATTCACTTCTCTTCCAGGTCATTATTCTGTGTCTTCCTATCATTCGATGGTAGTATATGGTCTTAGCGACTGCCAGCCGGTTTTTGTAGTTATCACGTTCCTCCATTGGCTCTTTTGTATTCTGTTCATGAGGTGAGCATCCTTCCATCTCCTTGAATTTGACCCTGTTTTGCACCTTATCTATTGATTGCATTCGTCGTCGATATGCACCTTATATCCTCGAATGCACCTTTTCTCTTTGCTTTTTTTGTTTGGAACTTTCTTCTCTATTTGACGTCTTACAGTAAAAAGTAAAGGAGTCGTCCCTCTTGACACCGTGAAGGCATATGGGGGAGTGGAGTTGTGGCTCCGGTAATTCTTGATGTCGGCACTACATGCAAGTGTCTGTTTAAAGCTTCTGGCAAGAATTATTTCGTTCTTCTTGTCAAGTACTTAATAGATTTTTTTTCTGTGGCGTTGCGGCCCAACGCGGTCCATGGCCTCCTCGTTCTTGAGGTTTCTATATCACACACAACGACGCACTACAGTCGGTAGGTCTCCTCTGGACGCGTGGTCAGTGCGTCGCAGAGACCTCTACCTGACAACACACAACACTCCCAACAGACAAACGTCCATGCCCCCGGTGGGATTCCAACCCACACTCTCAGCAGGCGAGCGGCTGTAGACCTACGCCTTAGCCACGCGGCCACTGGGGCAGGCTTAATAGATATACTATTAGATCTATAGATCTACTACTACTACTACTACTACTACTACTACTACCACTATCACTACCACTACTACTACTACTACTACTGCTACTACTACTACTACTACTACTACTACTACTACTACTCTTCTCACCATTATTATCGCGGCTTATCTAGTAAGAAAGTCCGGAACTTTTCCCGTTTCCTCGTAAGTGACGCTTGAAGTATACGTAGTCTGCTCCTGCGAACGGGACGTGACGAAGTTTGGGTTTCTTTAGCAACAACATTACTTATTTAATTTGATGAGAGTTTCCTTTCGTCATGTACATAGTTCTTTGGTAATATTAACTTGTCATATTTATTTTAATTTAACCGTTTTTTTACATTTAATATTTCTCAAGTCCAGTAGGTTCTTCCAATTTGTGACGTCACGCAGTCCGTTAGATAAGGACTTGACTGGTCACACAACCGCGGACATTAGTCACTACAACCACCACGATAAAAGTTGCCAAGTGTGTTCTTTTCACTGATATGTTCCAAAGGATGGTAACAATGGCAGCCTACGGTGCGGATGGTGCCGTGCACCATCCGCACCGTACACACGACCTACGCAGCCGCTCTCAAGACCACCATCCATCCAAAATCTCGGTGCAGAAAACCGTATGCTGCAACTCAACATCTAATGCTCCTGATGATGGGCGTACGCGCCCGAAACATATCGAGCTAAGAATACATCAATAACATTACCTTGGTGCATCAAGTTGACATATCATTGTATTTCATGCGGTAGATGCACGGTCAAACAACTCTAAAAAATTTATCACTCAAACACACACCTCTCTCCGTGCAGGGGTTTTACTTCTACCCACTCCCTAGGTTTCATACAAACACTGTAAGTATCAGCACTGATCACAGTGCCAGCAGCAATGTTGTCACGAATTTTACTTTCTCCAGAACAATCCTATTGGCCGTCTGATCCGTTCCACCCAATCTGAAAATAAATTATTTCCTCTCGAAGCCCTCAGAAGATTTTTTGAAAACTTGTAGTTTCTTTCTGGTTTGGTGTCCAAATTTCCGTTCGAAACACAAGTGCTGGTTTGGCTATTGTTTTACGTCGTCGTAATACAATATTTCTTGAAATTACATAATTTTTCCCCTACGTTGCAACACTCCCTTTACTATCTTGTTAACGGTATCATATTTCTGTTCGTAATGCTGCGTGCGGGGGAGATACGTGCGCCTCGGTACTAGAACGTTAAACGAACTTGAGATATGTATATCTAAATTGAAAATATCGATTTCTCACTGTGAGACTTTTGTAAATACGTTTCTTATGCTAGTCTGAAAAGGAAAGCTTTAAATAAGCTAAATATGCTGTCTGCAGTACCTACTGTCAACAGTGACAGTAGCTGCGGAGAAATTCAATGCTGCCGTTGAATTGAATGTACAGGATGTCCTCAGAGTGATCATAAATTCTTTCGTCCTGAACATTATTATTATTATTATTATTATTATTCTAGTTTTACAGGTAAGAAGGGACAAAGCGTAATAACAAATTTAAGACCACATTATAGAGAAATGTTGCTTAAAATTTTATCCTATCACTTCAGCGTGTGATCGGTGTGTATTGGGTGAAATTCCAAATATAAAATTTGGGAGAAAGTGTCTGTGATTTTTATGAACACTTCTGTAACGTATTTATACAAAGAGGCTTTGTGCTTTTTAATTAAAAAAGTATATAGCATGACATAAATTGGAGAGGCATGAGTTAGAGTTAAGGTTTTTCATTATAGCGAAAATTCAGGTTGTTATTTTTTTGTGTTACGCGACATTCTAGTGCAGTATGTAGGGAAATACCAATATTTCGGAATAACCTGTTGCCTGCAACGTCATCTCGATATATCATTGACCCAGAAGACCATAAAATACTCAGTAAACAGTTCACCTTTTTCACTATATCATCGTAAAATTCTAGAACATTTTTAACCAGATTCTAGAATTCATATTTAAAGTTCAAGGTATCCTTCGCCGACTTTACAACTTACGTGCAGGTACTGCTCCACTCTTTTAAACTGCGGTGCAAAAATGGAGGTAAGTGGCTAGCTTTCGTTCCTCATCCACTTTACCATAGGGGTGAGAAAACTTTGTGATCCATTAAATAGCTTTTTGGGTGGGATGCAGAGCCGGTCTGAACAGGGCATGTAAGAGGGAAATCCCTGTCGAGAATTGAACCGCGATTCGCCCATCCTCCTTCCAGTCACAGTACCGACTGAACCGCCGGTATCACACTAGAATTCGAGCTTGTTCAGTTCTGACCGGGCAGACACAGTTCAGCAAGCTTTCTATTTGAGATTCTTGTGATATCACAATGGTTGGACTCAGTTTAAAGTATGAGCCCATGGACATATATTGTAAATATAATTAGTATTGATGCCTTAAAAATCTGAAAAATGTAAATATTTTTCACAATTCTGTTGGAGCGAATGAGCTCAAACGGAAGTATTAAATGTTAATTAAACCTTTTGACATTTTAGTTATTTTAGGTATTCCGATTGGTAACTCTGAAGTATTCTTGGAATTTAAATCGGTCCGGGACTATTGAAGTTTAAATATTTTCGAGGCAAAATACCGAGAACAAATAAAATGCAACAAAACGGAAGAGTTCGGAATTATAAAATAGCTCTCCAGTATCTCAAATAGTGTGAAGAGAGGCAAATAAAGACAGGATGATTATGTAATAATGTGACATATGAACGGAAGTTAAACTACCCCATTTTCTGAATAAACAGGCCTTCACCATCGCCCGTGAAAGCTTGAAAAGGGAAATGTCCTATTATACAGTATTCCCATGTAACGTCATCCTTGCAAAAGCGCCCTAAGTTGCGGTAAACAAATGCAAAATTTTATCTCTCGCCATGAAGGATGAGTATGTATTGAGGGTAATGAGACTAATATTTGGATGCAAATTAGAGTAAAATAAGAGGAGTATGCAAAATATTATACAGTGTAGAGCTTCTTAATTTCTGCCCTTTGAAAAATGATGGCCGGAATTCATACATGTAGCACGCGTGTGGAGATGACGTTTACTAATCAGATTCTGTTGGAAATCATGAAATGGAGAGAAAACAGGGAAACGTAATTCTGTTTGTGCCGATAATGTTGACTGTGATATGAACAGAACGGAATGTGATGGCGATTACCCGAGGCATCGTGTTCAGAACGATTCCAAAGGCGGCCTCTTTTGAACACGCTGTTATTCATTTGATTTCCTTAAAAGTCGAGAAATTGACTACTTTCGTGACTATTATCTTCTCGGGAAGAATTTACGACACGTGTATCTAAAGATGAACACGTGGACAGCTGTCAATTAAAAAAATCAACTCTCCCATTGGGATTGACCCGGGATTGAATCTTGTAGTGTGAGTTTGTTTAAATTCGATTCAACGCATCTCCCTGGTTACGCAGACCAGCGCAAGTAGACTGTGCGGTGTCTAGACTTACTGCATGTGTGTGAGTGTCCAGGATGTGAAAACTGTACTGCACAATAAGAACGAATGGCAGAGCTTGTTTGTCCGCTTCGTCCTGCGTGCTCGATAGGAAATTAGGAAAGAAATACAGGATTTTTCTTATAAATTAGTGACCAATTTTAGGTGCATATATTTGTAAATAACTTGTATATATATATAGCGTGATGCGTCATGTGTTACAAAGAGATTAGATTTTCCAACAAATCGGTGTTTCTTCTTTCCGTCGCAGATTAGCGCCGCATTTGGGAGTTAAACAAAATGGCTAGTCCTTTGGAAGTAGTGCAGTGTTTCTTCTGGTAAGTGTATAATGCCAGTCAGTATGTGACCATAGTGCATCGGTGATAATGAACAAAATTTGGAAAGAATGCATCTCGTACGGACTCGATCAAGGGGCTACAGAGGACGGTTTCCGTTGCAAGAAGGGACTTGGAGGGGCGTGGGGGTACCGTGGCTGCCATGAAACTGTGACGCGAATGTGGAAAGACTTGAAGCAATCCACGTAAGCCCATTTGCCGCCTAAGTCAACAGCTAAAGAACACAAAACCGTAGGGCGCCTTTTGGTCAAAAATTACATCCGTCGGCTCATAAGTTTGATTTGTATGTGACATCCACAGGACCGTGCATCGTTATATGTTCTTATAATAAAAGCCAACGAGATGCACTATTTCTCAAATTTGTTTTGGTAAGGAACTCTACATGTTTCAGACAGAAGATCTGTACGAAACATGTAATAATTTAGAGAAATAGTGCATCTCGTTGGCTTTTATTATAAGAATTTGATTTTTATGTTTTTTCAGCTTTAGTGCAGAGCCAAACACGACGTTTACTGATAAAGTATAATCGTAAACATATATGTTTCGTTGTAAAGTTACCTTCTTACCAGGTCAATTTTCTAACAGAAATTTGTAGTTCAGTAAATTCTGACTTTCTTGACCATAGTATATTTCACTTTTGATTACTTTATTTTGGATTCGGTCTATCATATAGCATTCCAGAAACATAATTACAAGTGTATTTTCGGTAGCTTCAGCACACAGTTCTTGGAGTCAGAAGGGGAGATTGGCGAAACCTTGTTCTGTGTGTAACAGGAACGAGAGGACTTCCGGGTTTGAGTAGTCACTTGTTTATAAACATCACTACTTAATGAACTGTACAAGGCGTGAAAATACGCTGCTTATTTGAAATAACCAATGACGCCACACAAAAAATTGTTCAGTCGCCAAATTAGTTGGATTTTGGAAATAATGGACGAAGGTAAATTCTCGTACACCAAGTAAGTCTATAGTGTTATCAGCTTTGCCAATATACACGTTATCTGATATTTCATAACTATTTTAAGTTAGAGTTTTTCTTGATAGTTAATGTTGGGAGACTTCTAGTAAACATGTTTCGTATTCAGAAAATCTGCCTGACGGTGATGCAATTCGATGTTAGAACGTGTAGCTATAAGATAACAGAACAATATTTGTCTTTGACCGATTAATAATGAAGCCTCCATAGTACGGATCTCTGAGTTTGGATTTAGTTTCGAAACCTGTCCCATCCATAAGCTACGCCTACATTTGAATATGCAATGTAGTCATCGTGAAGGTACTGTGGACTCGACTGACAGAATATTTTGGCTGTCAAAGCACGGTACGTTCAGCTGATCTGCCTTCAGGGAACGCCTATTAGCGAACGGAGTTGTTGTTGTGTGCTTCATTCGGTTGCTGCTGAGCGGTAGAATTTCATTTCAGGCTTTAACCATAAACTTGTGTCAGATGGTTCATAAAAACATTCTGTGACTGTTGGTAATGTTGTGGTCTTGGGAACCAATACCCGCGAGACAGATTCTGTTGCAATGGTCTTATTCGTTATTCAGTTCCTTGGAAGTCTGCAGCAGACACATTCTGTATTTCAGCTGTTTTTGATAACAGCACGTTTTGAACTTTTCACAAACGTCGCATAGTACAGGATGACCAGCGGAGGACGGAACCCGATCATAGCTGCATATTTGTACTTTTCAAGATTATTAAACAAAAGGGAGTGCTAACGTATGTGTTACGCTATGCCTTTGCTGTTTGGCTTGTCACCATTCATTATAATTTGTATTGTAATTGTAATTTTATCACTAATAAAGTCGTCACTTAAGTCGATATGGTACATTCAGATGTTATCCATTACTATTGATTTATTTTGTAAAGTGAAAAGAAAACGCGGAGTCCAGATGAATATTTCGCTGTCTATTCAAATTTTAAAGACGAAACGTATCTGTTTTAAGTAAGGACTCAGTCTGTACCGCTCAGTAAACACTGTCTACCTCATTTATCTCAGTATTTAACCAACTTGATGCACAAAATTTGTTTTAAATAAGTTTTTATTTCATGCCTCTACATGTTTCGAGTACATGTGCTCATCATCAGGAGGTCAAAATTGCATTACACAGCCTCTGGTATCATCACACCTATAGGTGGCCGTCTCGTGCACGGGTTGAGAGTCCTCTCTCAACCCGTGCACGAGACAAAATGTACAGTCAAATGACGTTCTCCGTGAATATGGTCTCGCTGATAGTATTGTTGTGTTTATTTTATTTTATTTTATTGCCGTGTCTAACTCGCAGCTTGAGTAGAAATTCTCTCTACGTTAAATTTGTAGTACAAGTGTAGCCTTTCACTTACCAATTTTATTTGGCATGTAACCTGTACCTGTCATTGCCACCTGTCACTCTCTGAATTTCACATGCCAATCTCCTTTGATTCATTTGCCGTTCTCTACAGGCCGACAGCTGTGTTATTATTCCAGATCTACAAAAATACTACGTTAACACAAATGGTATGTTGTGTCAGTATGTACAAATCACGGGCCATTTCACGACCAAAGGCAGCTGGTGACAGTGCTACTCCACCTCCGTAATTTCGAACGTGCGCATTATTATTGTTGACTGAAGGACCCGTGCCATAGCAGCTGGCTTCTCGCCACGGAGACCCGAGTGCGATCGCAGGCCAGTCCGTTTGGGATTTGTGGTGGCTATAGTGGCACTGGACGGATCTCAGTGGCCTCACGGTCCAAGGCATGGGTCTACAGCCGATTGCTAGTTGGGATTGTGGTTTCGAATGCCGGCGGGGCATAGGTGTCTGTCTCTTGTGAGTGTTGTGTGTTGTCAGGTATAGGTCTCTGTGACGAGCTGATCTTTCGTCCAGGAGTCCTACCGAGTGTGGTGTGTCTCAGTGTGATCATGAATCGTCGACAAAGAGGAAGCCTTGGTCCACCAGAGCCGTTGAGCCATGGTAAAAAAAAAAGAATAGTGGCACGGGAGACAGTCTCTTCTCCGATTACCTCGTGTTGACTCTGTCAGTGTTATTCCACCAAACGCTCCACACATTTATTCGTCTGTTATCGGTACATAATTATAGTAGTTGAGATCGTCATTGATTGTAGGAAATCGTAAGTAAGGAATATGAGCTTCAGACAGTCGCATTCTGTCCATTCTAATTTTCGTAAAATTCGGTCACTTCGTTGAAAATTTGGAAGTTGGTAACAGTCGGACAGATTGATAATTGCTCATGTCTGTATCTCTCTTCTAGACTATAATAGACAATAATGTGTTGTTTTGTTGTGTTTAAGCTTCTCTTACATCAGACTTGTGCAGGAAGATGCATTAAATTTGTACGGTATTTACAGTAGGAGACAGTGGAATGACACGTTGTGATGTGTTTAAAAGGCCGGTGCACTGCATGTATTCATATGCCCCGTCGTTTAGACAGCCCGGCTGTGTCTAGATGACAGAAGAGTAGCATAGTATGGCTAGGCTGAAGCCGCAGAGCAGTGCATAGAAACAAGTAAGCATGATACCTACTTCTGTGGTAATATTTCATGCACTTTAAATACGTGTGTCTTCTTACAGCTGTCCTCGGAGGGTACGTGAAAACAGTGTGCTGAAGAAATTCTCTGGGTGTAAGAGGAATGCTAAAGAAGAGTAACGTAACAAAGATCTTCATGTTTGTACCGTGCATCAGTGACGATTAAAACACTTTTTTTATCCAACAGATGCACAAATATATAATTCGTAGTTACAATAGAATTATTATAAAATATTTTTAAAAATATTTAAAATCGTTCCATCATGTTTCGGATCGCATGGGACCCACCATCAGGGAGCTTTATACAGTGCTTGGCTAAAATTACAGTAATGGTTCTATCATGTCCGTTGATATGGACGTGGTCGGTGTTATGGCAGCATATTTGTCCGTGGTGCTTGTGTGTACTGCACAGTGCAGAGAGGCAGTGCCGCAGCTGCTAATACAGTAGTTGGAGGGATGATGTGAATGACTTAATACGTTGCGCCGTATCGCCGCAGCTGCTGAATTTTATACTAAAGCGTCTTGGGTCCTCAGAGTAGACTTGCTTATGTCATCCTTCTGGCGCCAAAGAATTTGAGATTTCCCCTCGGGTTTTGGAAAGTTTGTGCATCATGCCGTAATGAAGCTGCTGGTCCTTTAAAATGCCGGGAAATGCTCGATTAGGCTAGCAATTATTGTCTCATCCAGAGAGACGAAACTTAATCGATTTAGATATTCAGCTTGTACTAATGGCTTTCCAATGTTCGGTCTCAAAACGGACACTCTGTGTGTGTGTGTGTGTACTGTCTGTCTGTCTGTGTCTGTACAGTCTGTGCTTGTCTGCATTGTATGTGATTGTGTGTCTGTGCTGTCTGTGTGTCTGTGCCAATCTATAAATCTGAAAATCAGCTTATTTCCTTCATATAACTCACATGCACGGCTTTCCTGCACAGAATTTCTGTAGCATTATTTAAAGTAGCGTCTCTGTTCCTGCAATGATTTATTCCTTCCCAGCCAATCAGGACGCGTTCAGCTGACTGCCTCATTACCAGCGCACTCTGCCGGGGAGAATGAAGGAAGCAAATATTTTTTGCTAAGAAAAATGGAATGACGAAAAGAGACTCTAATTGAAAGCCATGTTTTGCTATGCAGGGACACAATGGCAAACCCTAGAGCTGCACAGTCGTACTGCGACAGTGATGGGGGTGGTGGTGGGCCAGAGGGCTGCATGGGATGGATATTGATTGGATCTTCGGAATATTACACCCGGGGTCTTGACGTGGTTGTTTCTAAGATAAGAAGTAATTTAACATCACGTTTAAATTCTGTATCAATCGGGTATTGGATACCGGATAGATCAGGCCTGGGCAACCGAGAAATCGAAGTTGCATTTTAGGCGGAGACAATATGGTTTTCTTTTTTGTTCCAAGGCGTCCGTATCGCCTCTAGTGCCTCTCCAGCTTTCAACATGTACGGGGTGTTTCTTTTTTCAAGCGAGCGGAACATGAATCTGACAAATCACATACCTTTACAGCTAAGATTAACAATACGTGAAGACATACAGCTCCATTCTGTCGTACGTCTTCATAACCTGGTGATTTACTTGCCATAGTTACCGTTTTAACAGTCAGTGTGGTTTACAGATTTGTGGTAGTGTTAATAAGATTCAGTAATTCAACCACTGATATTAGCGTTTTGGGTATTGTGATCACTTGTAACATTGTTTTATGTAAATGAACATCTTTCTAAAGTGTTGTGTTGAACCCACACACACACACACACACACACACACACACACATATATATATATATATATATATAAGCATAGTGGATATTTTTCGTCTGGTTTTTCGTAAAGTCTGGCATAGGTGTCGAAATCTTTGTAGGTCCGTTTAGATGTCGCGGATCTTTATCCCTTGAGGCTGTGGAGATTAGCCGATTAGCCCACGCTGAATTATTTTTTCTCATGACAGAGGTAGAGTAAATTACTGAAAGACTGCGTTTCTGTTAACCAAAATGAGAGTATGAAATAGTGTAATGTAATGTACGTTTGGATCTTTGAGCTTTTGTTCGACTGTCTTGGAAGAATGATGTAATTTATGTTGATTGTTTGAAGGCTACGCAGACTAGAAGGTAACAGGAATAGGCAGTGTGGTGAGATAAAGTAGAGTTAGTCGGTGGGGGCCAAATAGTGATGGTTCTAAATATTATTAAACAGTGCCCGCTCGCCCTTGTGGCGAATGTAGCTTGGCGGCAAAGTACGGCGTTTAGAAGTGAAGACGGTAAGATTGTTGGAAATTCAAGTATTTGTGTAGGCCGCGGAGCAAAATGTCAGTTTGTGGGCTGAATTCGAAATTTTTAGTTATTTATTTGAAGAACTACGTTATAACGATATTTCAATTACTTGCGAAGAGCTGCATTTGGACGCGGAATTTTTACATTAATGTTGGCAGGCTGCAGAGTAGTCTAAATTCTATACAAAAATTAATTTCCTGTCTTGCAGTATGCTCTGGGAGTGTCTGTTAGAAACAGCAAACTTTCAGTGAAGTTTAGGGGACGAAAAGGGTGTTTATTTTGGGAATAATATCGAACTCATAAATTTCACTGCGAGCGCAAAATGCATAATTCGTTATTATTACAGATATGTACGTGTATGCTCTTAATCTTTTCCAAGGAAATTCGTTATATATATTTATTGCTTAGGATTATTGTGAAGATAGTATATATTCTAATTATTTTAATAGGTAAAGGTAAAGCAGTCCCGTTACAGGCCTGGACTTGCCCAGAAGGTTCTTATTAAGTTAGGGTTCACAGATTTCGTGACAACGGCACAGGATTGTGGTAAGGTTGTCAGCCTTAAGCACCGGCCGCCTTTACCCCCAGGAAATACTCCTGGTACTCATTTCTGTTAGGGGCTGAGTCGACCCCAGGGCCATAGTGCGATAGGAAG
>Ga0136643_10001249_pt1 | contig 30560 bp, 22 predicted proteins | sample TergutLab28metaG_FD_96883 | JGI IMG/M metagenome (GOLD analysis project Ga0136643, IMG submission 96883) | Labiotermes labralis P1 segment gut microbial communities from Petit-Saut dam, French Guiana - Lab288 P1 (version 3) (version 3) | ecosystem: Host-associated > Arthropoda: Insects >...
ACATAAATGTCACTAATAATGCTATGGAGTCTGTCTACTGCTATATCCATCGAAACAAATTTTTGGTTGATAATTGCTCACAACTTATTTGCTATTATTCCGGCAAAAGCGGCGGCACTGAAAATACGATTAAGTATGCCGGTGGTAGTAAGATTGAGATTGTAAATATTGCAAACTTATAGGCAGTTATACTGAAAAGAGTCCAAATAAAACGCCGTCATTTTTTACAAAACGAGGAAGCGTCGACGACGCATACTGGAAGGAGTAAGCTAGGAGATGCTGACGATGTACTGTAATAAAATGACAAGTTTTATTGGTCAGTTTTCAGTTTAACTGCCTATATAGTCAAATCCCCCTAAAACAGCAACAAAAAAGCTTAAATGTTTTTACGCTGAACGAGAAGCCGCCTTATCGTAGTGCTCTTGCAGTATAAACGGTAAGGCGGCGGCGATGTATTGCGGAAAAAAAGCAAACTTTTGTTACTGTTTTAGGGGGAGTTGGCTATATTGTCAAAGGCTATAAATAACAACTCTCCCCGTACACATGAAATATCCGGAGACATTTTATTGGCTGGGTTATATGGCCATAACGAAATGGGGGTGCTATACAGGCGCCCTAAGGGCAAAACCATGGGCTATGCCCATACAAATGCACGATTAAGTTATGATTAAACTTTTTCAAAAGTTTGCAAGGGTTGGGGATATAGTTAAATGACCCTTAAACTATATAATCCCCAAGGTTTTAGATCAACAACACAGCCCCATTTTTACATTTATTTATCCAAACAGTCCCGCACGGTCATTTATTACTAAAATCCTTAACATATCCAAAGACAGGTTCAAGTCGCTGCCTGTGCCTCTCAAATGACCGTTGCGAATTAATTTTTCAATGGTATCCACTGCCCAATCAGGCAAATCTTCTATCTTGTTGAATCTCACTTCATCTTCCTCCTCCGGGTCGTCATTATTTTCTACCTCATTTTCCCAGGGCATCCTGTGGTTTGGTGGTAAGGCGCTGCCACGTTGCAAATCTAATAATGTAAGGTTCCCTGTATATTCAAAATGTGGTCTATCAGGAAAGCTGCGCCAGCTGCCGCCCCAAACTCCGCCCATTTCTTGCCAGATATGTCCTGCTGTATCAAAAAAGCGCTCATTAGAAAACTCTTGCCCGCGTATGTTTTGAAATATATCGAATGCAACCCTAAAGTTGTGCATGGATTGACCGCCACGAGCATTGGTGACAATTTGACCGGGTCTCGAGCGTCCCTGCTCAAATAAATGGTTTTGGTACTCTATTGAACGGTAAGTCGATGAAATACCTACCGGAAAACCTAATGCAGACATCCTAGAGATGAGTTCATGCGCACCACGCTGGAGTGCCGGATGAAGCTCGTTTATATCTCTTGAATTTATCATATTGCGCTCCTCCTTCCTATTACTATTTCTATAATATGCTTGTATTTGCGTAGAAGTTCGTGACTATAATGCACTATAGTTAATTCCTATAAAATTAAAGCGTATCCGAATGTAGAGTGGCCCATTGGCAAAGTGAACATATGGAGACCCCGGGGGTCAAAACGGTATTCAGTACCGTGTAATTATCTTTAAATCTCTATCATTGCTTTCCAGTATGCCCATTAGCAGGGCGAGCAGATAGCCGTTCGCTGGTGAAGCTGACCATCCTTGTCTTGTAGCAAAAATCCTGTGCTCTATTGTTCCTGTTTCAAAGTCAAATGGCTATATGTAGCGCCCGCACAAAAAAAGCCCGTCAGAGCTATAGCTCCCGAGCTTTTTAATTTGACTATTCACTTTTAGCAAAACCTAGTGTAATCCTGTCGGTGTCCCCATATCTCTGGATAGATTGCTTTGAACAGTTTGCAAGTCTTGTTGAGTGGCTGGCGTTGCGGGATGATAATATCCCTTTTGCTCAGCTATTTTGAACAAGTCATACTGGAACTTTTCGTCTGCGTCCCGCATCTGCTGAAATTTTTGCCTCAAATTAGGGCATGCGCACTCTGTGATTACCTTAGCATAGTTTCCGATGCCAGCCTTAGTACCTGACAAAATATCGAGAACCATTTCTTTTTCTTTCATATGAATAACCTCCGCTTGTATAGTTTTGAGAACAACTGGCAATGGTGCATTACTTGTTTCACTCAATTTTTTTATCGTATTCTCCTTCAACCATTTTTGCAAATGTAAAAACAGTTAACGCCGAAAATTTGCTAAAGCAAATTACACTTTAAAAAATTGCTTCAACTTGGTTATGCACTGTTGCCCACTTATTGGCCCATCATATTGATAAGATCCATAGCATTTTTGCGGGCATCTTGCGATCCCTTATCGAACATCTGCTTGAGAGCCGGGTCTTGCATTTGCTGAGCATATTCATTTAGCTTACAGGCCACGTTTTGATGCGCAGTCACCACTTCGCGGATAGAATTGAGCTCTTGCTGTGATAAATTAGCCATGTTAACCTCCTAAAAAAGTTTTGGGGTATTCTACACTTCTAATTTCTCCCAATAGAATCGGTTTTATACACTCATATACGTTATAAATTTAGAAATTTTATTAAATCAAGTTAGAAAATCAATCCGAAATCCGACGGAGGCAAATTGGCAAAGAAAAAAATGCGGGGGTTAACCGCATTTCATGGTGTTGATTACTCACTAATTTTAAATCCTGCAATTTCGGCCATTTCTTTAATGGAATCTAAGCTGACACTTTTGCCGTGATAGCTAATTAAATTATCCGTAGAGCCTGTAAAAACATCACCCGGCATATACTTGCGAAGCATGATAGTATTATCATCCGCAGTAATCTCTAGCGCATCGCGAATTTCGATATTTAGTGCCCTGCGAATTTCAATCGGCAGGACAACACGGCCTAACTCATCAACTTTTCTTATAACGCCAGTGTATTTCATTCTAACATCTCCTCATTTTATGCTCCATTTACCAAATTTTACCAGATATGTCATGAAATGTCAAATAAAGAAGTTTTAGGGTATACTAATCACTTTTTGTAATGCAAAAGGTATGAGCTCGGGGGTTGGGAGCTAAGTTGTGAGTTCTTAAGACGAAAAAATTAATTTGAAACACCCCCAGCGTATCTTACTAACTTAAACATATCGGACAGCCCGGCTTGCATAAAATTAATCAACCTATATTCGTACGGAGAAAACCCTTATGCTAAACTATATCTGGGGCGGCATGATGCTGATTGCCGTCATAGCAGCCAGCCTGACGGGTCGCTTGGACGCGCTTGCTGTGGCTGTCATAGAGTCTTCAAAAGAGGCTGTCACGGTTGCGCTTGCAATGCTTGGCGTTGTCGGCATGTGGAGCGGGCTCATGAAGATAGCTGAATACGCCGGTGCACTTGACAAATTTAGCTCTGCCCTTCGTCCCGTGATAAAATTTCTATTTCCGGGGCTTTCGCCTACAGGGCCTGCCGCCAAGTATATTTCAACAAATATGGCTGCAAATATTTTAGGGCTTGGTTGGGCGGCCACGCCGTCAGGGCTAAAGGCTATGCAAGAGCTGCAAAAGCTCAATAAGAAAAAGGATACTGCCAGCCGGGACATGTGTACATTTTTAATCATCAACCTGTCAAGCTTGCAGTTAATCACAGTGACAATACTCGCCGACCGTGCACTGCACGGCTCAGCTAACCCACAAGAGATAATATTTCCGGGGCTCTTAGCGACTGCATTTTCAACTTTTGTATCAGTAGTATTTATCAAGTTATGGAAATAAGAATTTATCTAGATAGTGTGGACATGAGTTCGTTGTGTGGCTTTTCGAGTCTGTTTTTTAGTCAATTTAGGAGAGGACGACGACGCATACTGGAAGGAGTAAGTTAGGAGTCCTCGACGAAAAATGGCTAAAAATCAGCCGAAAAGGCGTATAATATAACTCATGTCCACGCTATCTAGTATCTTGCTTATGATGATTGTCGAGGAAGTTTTTTTAAGATACAAGCTGACAGTACCTCCATAGGTAAAGCGGAAGTTATCGGCCGCACAATGTGCCGTCTTTGCTCGGCCTCCGAAAAACAAAGTCTTTAGGGGTGGGTCTAAGGCAAGCTATCCATTAAAACAAAGTTTAAAATAAAGCGATGTTTTAATTAGATAGCGAAAAATGATTGCAAAATCGAATAGAAGGAGTACGCTAGGTTGCACCAGCAAGCCTGGTCGTAAATGCTTCGCATTTACTGCTCGGCCTAGCATCCCGGAAGGCCGGACGCCGGCAGGCGGCTTTTCACGGAGTGAAAGGTGCTGAAGCCCCTTACAAGAAGTGGCGTAATAATCAACCGATAAGCTGTGCGGAAGATACTATCTGCACAAGCTCTAAGACATGTTCTAAGAAAAAGGAGTAGCCATGACCATAATTCACTATCTATCCGACTTAATAATCCCGCTTATAATAGCACTTATCGTCGTTTTTGGGCTAATAAAATCCGTGCCTATCTATGATGCGTTTACGGAAGGTGCAAAAGATGGGCTGATAACTGTTTGGCGCGTGTTTCCGGCGCTTTTGGGGTTGATGGTAGCAGTAGGAGCTTTGCGTGCCTCAGGAGCGCTTACGATTATATCAAATTTAGTAAGCCCTGCTGCCGAGCTTTTGGGCTATCCAGCTGAGGTTGTGCCGCTCACTTTTATGCGATTAGTTTCAAGTGCGGCCTCACGCGGCCTTTTGCTGGACTTGTTTGCTGAGTACGGTCCTGACTCTTATATTGGTCGGCTGGTTTCTGTCATGATGAGTAGCACAGAAACAGTATTCTATACTATGAGCATATATTTTATGGCCGTAAATATACAAAAAACCCGCCACACTTTACCGGGTGCCCTAATTGCAAATTTATCGGGAGTTATTGCGTCGGTTTGGCTTGTTAATAGGATTTGGGGGTAAGAAATAAATATACCCATTATAGAGGATGCACTTGAAAGGCCAAACACTAAACAACTACATTTCTACTGTTTATCGTCTGCTATCCTTGGGGTAGCTTTATATCGGCCTGTCAAGTTTTTTTTCGTCAATCATATATATCTGATGAGAGTGTACAGGCATGAATAAGCATTAATAATATGACGCACAGTTGTCATTATCAATGTACAACAAAATAGATAAATAGATTTTACACCTAATAAGTGATTAGATTTTCCATTCGACTTTGTACAGTACCACGCACCGCCTTTATAACTGATATCATTCCATCTCGAATAAGAAACCGATCCTCATAGCTCACGCTATCCCAATTATCATGGTCATATTAGGCTCCTTCCATAATGGAATACGGATCCAACCTACAACTGTAGTATGCCATAGAAAGCTTGGAATTCATGGTTTTCATGATGTTGTTCATGGGATTGCATGTGAACTATCAAGGGTTTTATTTCTGTATTTTTTAAAGCGACAAATAATGATGTTTCAAGCATACGATGCCGATATGCCTTTTTGTTTTTAGAAAGAATAGGGGCGAGATTCTCGTAGGTAACCGCTTGCCAAGTATAACAGCCTTTTTTCGACTTTATATTTAATATGTAGTTGTATCTCACGTGCCTCGCCTGTTCTGCAAAACCAAATTACATAGCAGAATTTTGTCGATGAGTATGTACTCTGCGCTGGCCGGTCGTTAATATATCCGGCTAGCTGGATATTGGGAAAATGAATAACCATCATTTCTTACTCACAAGTTTTATTCTACTTACATACTTCTCAAATAAACAATCTGTAAAAATCCCACTCTTTCTGAACAGATACCCCCAAATTCTAAAAGTTTGCAAAGCCCCATCATTTTTGATGGAGTGATTACTATACGATGTTATAAGCATATTCTCAACAAATTATTACTGACTTATCTTCTTGACATTTCGAAAACATACATCTAATAAGTCAACCCTATCGGATAACACTACCATTAATAATATGCTGAATAATACTACCAAGTAAAAGTTGTACAGCAAGTAATGGGATATCAGAGGTAAAAGCAATATAAAATGCTGTCAGCGAAATTAAATTGCCAAGATTGCCAACTAAAGCGCGTTTGATATTATTATTAATATTGACAAAGAAGCCTTGTTTGTATTGCTTACCTCTTCCGGTGATTTCTAAATCTTCCTTAAGCAATATGGTATCTGCGTTGTTTATCGCATCGGTTGCGGTATGAACGGCAACTAGACCATCAGCCAGCCCGTGGGAATGTGTGTTAATTATTATATCACCTCGATAATTGACTGCATAATTATGCTTTCCCTTTGTCAACTTATTTTTTCTGCGCTTTATTGATTTTGATTTGACTCGAATAGATGCCAAGCGATGTAAAGAATTGTCTTTGACTTCGGATCCTATGCAATTTTTATTGTAGTGCTCCATATTATACTCTCTCCTTAAGATTTTAACATGCTATATTTAATTTACTATATTCTTTGAGGCAAGCAGTGTTACAGCTTCTCCAAAAATATTAATAAATTAACAACGATTGATTCTTTTACGGCACACTCGATTCAAATATGGAACGATAAAAAGAGCCAATTTTATATTAATCATTCATGAGGAACTTTAATACATACACAACTGCAACAGCGCCATCTAAACGAAATATAAACAATAGTCGAGCGGTTTACAAGGGCATATAGAAGTTACTAAAATGACTATGTCGCTTCTTTTTTGAAACAAAGTAACACAAAATTAATTAGGACATATGATATAGACAAGATGTGATTTTGAAGGAGAGGTGCATCATGCTAGGAAATCAAATCGTTATTGCTGCGGATGTGAGTTCGCCTGTATGTGAATTAGGAACACTGCTTAGATTGTCTATGACACGGCATTCTATATCGCTACGCCAACTAAGCAAGTCAACAGGTATCAGCGCAGCGACAATTTCCAGAATAATCACTGGCAAGCAGTTGGCTAGCATACACCATCTTCAGAAGTTTTCCGAGCATCTTTGTTTACCGATAGGGAAACTGCTGCAATCAATTGGTGTTTCAGTTATGGAAAATGAGGCGCAAGGTAGCAATCTCTTGTTAGAAATTATTCAGGACGTTGTTGATGACTTAAAAATCGACCTCAACGCTGTTGCGGCAGATGTTCAAAAGGAGTTAGATAAACTAGAGCAATACGCAAAAACAAAAGAGGGTAAGCGGATTATCATGGACAGTTTCTTACCGAAAATGAATGCTGTGGACGGTGCGGGAGCTATCATTAATAAGTTGAACCACTTTTATGACCAGTTCTATTCGGAGGATATAACAGAGGATAAAAAAGCTGTGATAGGCAGCGCGCTGCTATATTTCTCATTAACAGTCGATGTAATCTCGGACTATTGCTTTCCCATAGGGTATTTGGATGATGCCATTGCCGTAAAAATGGTGGAAAAAAAACTCTCATTAATGAATGACTAATTCAAAAAATGTTTTTTTATAAAGTAAGAAAGGTGTGCTAATTTTTATGAATATAGTAATTATGGTGCTCCAAGCATGGGTGCTTGTTATAGCAATTGGTATTGACGCTTTTGTATGTAGCTTTGGATATGGTGCAAGTAAAGTAAAAATACCCTTTAAATCAGTTATGATTATTAACCTTGTATGTAGTGCACTACTTGCTGTCGGGCTTTTTTTTGGAACGACAATCGGGGTTTTTCTGCCTGAGGTCGTCGCTGAGTGGGCGGCCTTTGCTATCCTATTCTCACTTGGAATTTTTAAAATTTTTGATAGTACAATTAAAAACCTAATTCGTAAGCGTAATGGGGTTGATAAAGAGGTTAATTTCTCTTTGTTTAATTTAAAGTTTTTGCTTAAAGTGTATGCAAACCCCGAGGATGCAGATGTTGATGGGTCGAAGGTGCTATCTCCTAAAGAGGCAACACCACTTGCGGTTGCGCTTGGGCTTGATGGATTGAGTGTTGGCTTTGGCGTAGGTATAGGCGCTGCGGCAGCGACCAGTGCATTTTTAATTGTTGGACTTTCTTTAATTAGCGACATCATAGCTGTTGTACTTGGATGTTTCTTGGGAAATAAGATAGCAAAAAGAATATCCCTGGATTTATCATGGTTAAGTGGGGTCATTTTGATTGGCATTGCAGTGGTAGGGATGGCTTTATAATGTAAATAATTTTAAAGGCGTATATTAGGTGAAATGGTCTGTTGTGTACGCCTTTGGAGATTTTTCTGTTTTTATAATCTATATTTGACCGGCTTCATTTCGTAGCATACGCTTTATTTTATCGCTCTCGGGTTATGTATCTTACTGCTACGTCTCGACACTTTGGGATGTAGTTGGCCTTGACTTTACTTTTATATGAAGATTACTTTATTATGTTGGAACCTTATAGCAAAAAATGCTATAATATGCTAGATGATTATACTATATGAAAAACTACTCTATCAAATTGAGGTTGCACATGAGAGTAAGAAAAAAGCGATTCAAAAACAAGAGAGCTATCAGGCTTTTTATTAAAACATTCTTCATATCATTTTCACTTATGCTATTGGTTGTTGGACTTGGAGTTGGATGGTATGCTATTGACACCATCCAACCGCCAGATATTCCAGCCATTGAGGTAGCAGGCACACGGTCTTTAGCAGCCCTTGGCGGACTACGAACACTCCAGGGAAATGAACTGCTTGACAGAGACCTGCCTCCTCACCTAATGCAATTTGAAGAGAGAAAGCCTTTGTTTTTTACTTTTTTGATCTTTGGATTGACCGAGGGCCTTAATGCTAATACAATTATGGTTGCTGCATACAATGGCGAGACAAGACAAGGGTATTTAATCAGCATCCCTCGTGATAGCCGAATTGATGTACAGCGTAATATCAGAAAATTAAGCGGGGCATATGCTGTTGGTCGTTTAGGTGACCGTGGGCATGAAGGCGGCACTGCACAGATAAAATACGAAGTATCGACCTTAATTGGCTTTAGGCCGGATTTTTATATAAGTGTAGATTATGAGGCGTTCATCAGTATGGTAGATGCTGTTGGCGGTGTGGAGTTATATGTACCCTTCCATATGCGCTATGATGACCCTCTTCAAAACCTACACATCAATATTCCGGCTGGATTGCAGGTTTTAGATGGTCAGGATGCTCTGCGCTTTTCCAGATATCGGATGGGGAATGACCGCCGACAAACTATCAGTGACTATCAGCGCATCGAACACCAACAGCAAGTACTGTCCGCTGTGGCCCAAGAGTTGATGACTCCTGCATCCATACTCAGGATCCCAGATTTTATAGATATTTTTTATGACTATGTGGATTCAAATTTGGCAATAGGAGAGTTGTTGTGGTTTGCGAACCAAGCTCGAAGTATAGGTAGCATGGATGCCCTGCATCTTTACACATTACCTATGCTGGGTACAAGTGGTGCACCGAGTTGGTATGAATTGCCTGATGAAGAAGGTATTTTAGAATTGGTAAACCGGACGGTGAATCCTCTTGTTCGGGATATTACGACGGATGATTTGAGAATTGTGCGGTGAGGATTGGGGTAATAGAAAGTCTAAATTGTAAAATCTCACAAACCCCCTTGATAAAGTTAACCCAAGATTTATTTTGTGAAAGCGTGACGTTACTTTGAAATCATTAAACAGAGGATGAAGTCTATCCACATATTAGCATCGTATCCTTTCCTACTGAAAGCATTTATAATCAGACATACTTATGTCATAAAACACTTTTGATAAATTGCATGTGCTCCTTGAATTTACGGTGAGCGTTGCTGTAAATATGGTCGTAATAAATATTTCAAAGGACTAAAGAGTGGTTAGAGATTGCCATGAAACCATCGCATAAAGAAGAGTAGCACATAAAAATCCCGCAAGGCTAGTTTTTTGCTTGCGGGATTTTGCTATACAGTTCAAAATCTCGACAATTACACAGGCTGAGCTGTCCTATGCTTTCTATTTACTCTTCGTCACACTTTTCTAATTTTACGCTCAAAACCCTAAGGGCACGGAATCCGACCGTTCCATATCCGCCCAGTTGCGCACAGGAATAAGCGCAATCCAACGCTCATAAACACCGCCCGGTTTCATTTCAAAGGTATAAGAGTTAGATGCGGCCTGGATATATAAATAGTACCATGCACCCGAATCTGCGTTATCTGGCCAGGTGATCATATCCGGCAACAGATCCACCGTGGATTGCGGCAAACGATCGAAAATCCGGTTGATTATTGCTACTGTTTCTGCCCGGGTAATCGGGCGATCCGGATAGAACGCGCCGCCCTGTCCATAGTATCCATGCACCCATCTATGCATTGCAGCCGCATTGATATACGTATTTGCCCAGTGCTCGTAGATGTCACTAAATAGATCGTCTTCCGCGTCCAAAATTCCTGCTATTCCCATAAACCGTACAACAGCTGAAGCCAGTTCCGCCCGTGTGATGGATTGATTAGGCGCAAATGTACCGTCTGGTCTGCCTCTGAAAATACCGAGCTGTGTAGTCGTAGAAACTGCATTATTAAACCAATTTTCGAATATTACATCAGAGTATGGGTTTGATTGATTCCAGTTTGCCGAACGTATGTCATCACTGATTAAACGGAAGAAAATAGTCGCAACCTCAGCGCGTGTGATGTTGGCATTTGGACGAATATACCCTTCTGTTCCGATTAGATATGCCTGGCGAGAGTGCAGGGGCGGCTGGGGTGGTGGTGAAGGCGTTACAGGGAGCAGCGAAAACGTTGCAGGGGGCAGTGAGATCATTGGAGGCTGTGATGAAGACGTTGAAGGTGGTGGTGAAGGCGTCGGATGGAGTGATGGTGCAGGCCCCCACTGCGCGTAGAGATCAACATTTGAGGTGATTGTAATTGTATCTCCCATTTCATAAGACGTACCACTTCCGTCAGCTTCCGAGTTCCAGCCTGTGAAATTATAGTTTGTACGGCTAATGCCCGTTGCAGTATTACTTAGCACGGTATACACTGCGTTCTCAGCACCAATATCCGTATAAGCGCCTGTGCCGCCATTTGCAAAATAGCGTACAAAGTAAACCGGCATAGTGCCGATATAATTAATGTCGAAATTGTTGATGGGATTCCAATACGTACCTGCAACCTGGATGCTACTGGATGCAAATTGAATATTTGGATAGTCTGTGTCTGCATTTGCCGGCGGCTCATAGGCAGCCGAAGCACTGTTGCCGCTAAATACAACCGTATTTGTGGTCGTGATATTTTGATAATCTGTGTCTGCATTTGCCAGTGGCACATAGGCCACCGAAACACTGTTACCGCTAAATGCAACCGTGCTTCTGGTCTTGATATTTTGATATTCTGCGGTGATCAGGTTGCTATTGTCAGCAACAGCCATCGTATAAATACCGCCCCCGCTTTGCGCACTGTTATTGATAATAGAACTTAAACCTGTGATGTTCAGCGTGGCAGTGTCATTAACATAGATACCACCGCCAAGCTCTGAAGTATTGCCGCTGATTTCAGCATCGCTTACAGTAAAGGAGGCACCATGATCAACAAAGATGCCGCCGCCGAACTCGGCGGTATTGCCGCTTACTTCACCACCGTATATCGCAGATAAAAAAGGATGCCATGAGAAAAATTCATCATAGATGCCACCGCCATACACTGCGGTATTGTTGGTGATTGTGCCATCATACATGGTAAATTGACCGCCGTGGGTTGCTATGCCGCCGCCCCAAGGGGCAAAATTGCCGCTAAATTCACCACCATGCATGTTTAAAATTCCATCCGCGTCAAGAAGAATGCCGCCGCCATACGAATTTTCCGCTGTATTGTTGGTGACTTTTCCGTCCCACATGTCAAATGTTGCATATGCCAGATATATGCCACCGCCAAAGTCGCCCGCGGTATTACCGGATATTTCACCGCCCCACATGCTAAATGTAGTGTTCGCGTTTCCGCTCCAGTCCGTCACAGACACGCCGCCGCCATGACTGGCATTATTCCCGCTAATGACTCCACCATGCATTTCAACATTACTGTGGTCAATAGAGACTCCGCCGCCACTGCCGTAATGGGCACTGTTTCCACTAATGACTCCATCGTGCATTTCAAAACTACTGTGGTCGATAAAGACGCCGCCGCCTTGATGGGCACTATTTCCGCTAATGATTCCACCGCGCATTTCAAAACTACCTTCTTGTATCGACACACCGCCTGCTAGGGGGTTTCCAGTAAGATACAGACCAGAATTCCCGCTGATCTCACCATCATACATGACGAAGTTACTCGACCAAACAAATACGCCGCTGCCGTTTTCGGCACTATTTCCGCTGATGATTCCACCATGCATTTCAAAACTACCGGGATTGACACAGACTCCGCCGCCCACACCGCCGCTACTTGTATCATTTCCGCTGATTTCGCCGCCACGCATTACAAAAACCCCATCGTTGGCGACGAAAACACCAGCGCCATGTGATGAAACAGTATTTCCGCTGATTTCGCCGCCATACATCGTAAATTGACCGCCGAATATTGCGACACCTCCCGCTTTAGAAAGAGCGTTGTTTCCGTGAATCTCACCGCCATACATCTCGAAACTACCGTCCATGACGTACACACCAGCGCCGATGCCGTAATCAAACCCGCTGACACTACCATCAATTAGCGTCAGATCAGCGCCATCGCTCACCAAAATGCCGCGAAGACTTGTCACGCCGGCTGGTGCTTCTATGCGCACACCGTTAATCGTTAAGCTAGCACCTGTTTCAACTGTTATAAAGCTTCCGGCTGCACTATTACTTGCCCTGCTTAAGATAAAATTTCCCTCTAATGTTATATCTGCACCTGTAGGTATTATCAGATTGGCTTCACTCACATAAATATTTGTCCCCAGTACAATGAAATTAGTACCTAAACTGATTTCAGCGACAAGTTCTGCTTCGTTCATAACTGTTACAGACGAAGCGGGAGCGATGAGTCGTTCTGCGTATTGCTCCAGCTCCACAGATGGAGTTTCTGTGAACTCATATTCATCCGTCGCTTCACCAGACTCGCTTGTTTCTAAAGATGTATCAACATCGACTGTAATGATGTCCGCTTCTGACACGGTCTGTGCAAGTGCGCCGATTGACATGAAACTCAACATGCAAATGATCACTAGCAGGCGGATACTACGTCTTAGTCCTACGCTTTGATTTCTTTTTTTATTGATTATTAAGTTCATCTATAACGTCTCCTTTTAAATGCTTTGCAAGTTAAACGGCTGCTATACCTTACCTGAAGCCCGAACTGCTGAGGAGTTTAAAAGACCGCAAATAATACCTGCACTGTTACGATTGCACCAGATAAAAAAGCTATTTACTAATTTTTCAATTTCATATGGATATATAGTGTCCCCTAACTAAACAGAAAAATTCTTTCCCAAATTTTATGTTTCGTGTTTTCCAAGTTCGAGGAAGTTTTTAAGTTAGGTTACACATATAATGCCTATGCTCACCCTCCTAAGAAATCAGGTAGGCCAAGCAAAAAGAGTAATAGGTTGAAGCCGGATGAAGTTGAAAAATAATGCATGTTTCCATGAAATAGGACATACTGCTGTCATATTAAAGTGTTACAATAGTTAAAAGGCGGTGTACAAATGGAAAATATTCTAACTTTATAAGATAGTAATTGTAGGTTGGCTCAGTACTATCAACGTTTTTAGATTGTTGTACATTGTTCACTGTCTTATAATTAGGTAAACACTTTTAGGAGGTTGTGTATGATAAAGTATCTGTACAAAGACTCATTTGCCGTTATAGGGAAAGCAGGACAAGGAATAGCCGATAACCCGCAGAAATGGGTAATGCCGCTTTGGGAGGAGGCAAACTCTAATTTTATAGAAGTGGAGAGCCTTATTCGCAAGAACAAAAGCAGCATACCTCTCATTTGGGGAGCAATGAATGATATTGAAGAGAGCAATAAACGTTGGGGTGAAGCAGGCAAGTATATGGCAAGCGGAGAGGCTGATGTAGACGCGATTGCACCTGAGGGCTGGACAAAGTGGATTATTCCGGCTCAGACATATCTGGTGGTATCATGCACCATGGATAAATACGGCGATGTGTTCAAGGGCATCGTGGACAAGCTTGGGCCAAATATTACAGGTTGTGTTCACGAATATTACCCCGAACCCGGCAATCCTAATACGCTTGATATTTACTTTCCCATCGCTCAAGGGAAGATTCTTTGCCAAGCATGCGATATGCCAATGACTAAACCGGAGGACTTTGGACTCGAAGTAAATGGAGATAGAAATAGCAATTACTGTTTGCATTGTTACGATAGAGGTGCGTTACTTAGAGACGTGACAATGGACAGGCTGATTACTGACGTACAAGCATTGGTGGATATAGAAGCCAAGCATCCCAATTTACTTAGCACGCCATTACTAAGCCATATTAAAGGATGGCTTGCTCTTGAAAGTATTTCTGCGAAGGCGACAGCAATCTCAAGCTTATATCTGGAACTAATTGATGGGCAAGATGCCGATATGACGGGTACGCAATGGGAAGAAGAGTGGCTTTCCGATGGGATGGTTTGCCACTGCATCGCCTGCATCGCTGCACGCAAGTGTATTTCTGACATAAAACTTATGAGAGTGGATGGCTATAAGTGATTTGTATATTGGTTCTAAAAGAAAGTTTATAGACAGATAACTTAAAAATGGTACATAAAGCCTGATTTGTGGAAACTCTGATGAAGCACCATAAATTCTTCCGGCCGGGTGCGGCTTGTAAATAGCTTTCTTATAGCATTTTTTAAGTTATCTGACTATTTAGTCTTAAGGCCAATTTGACTAGCTGAAAAAACATTTAAAACTATCCAATCAAATAAGACAACACGTTGTCGTGTTTACTTTGTTATTATAATAAACAGTGGTGCGCTTGATTTTATCAATTATACCTCAATGAGGATGCAGGTTGCCCCCCTTTCAATTCCTATGGTACAAATGAGGTCTAGTTTTGTGCGTTAAAAGGTATGCATAATACTTGCTGGATAATAGAAGTAAATCAACATTTTAGGAGAAGAAAATTGGCCTGCTGACGCTTTTGAAAGCAATCAATATATTAAGACATTTATAGAAAACGAAACAATGTAAGAAAGGCGGCATAGAATGTAATCTACGGCTAAATATATATGGAACATATTTTTTCATTCCTGGTAATGTAGCAACTTTACTAGTGGTAATCTGCTTTTACTCCATACTAAATCTACTTTAAAAATTCCCAAAGCAATTCCGGTTCAAATCTTCCTCAAGCTGCGTTTTTATAGTAATTTGATTTAAAATCATCCTTGCGCTAAATTTATAGTGCCCTGAAACCGGCAAACAAAAATTGCGAAGGCTGTTTTTCTCACACGGAATTGCATTATCACAGAAAACTCTCAGAAACCGGAGCTTTTCTGTCTCTCTTTAGTCAGTTTTAAAGTGATTTAGCTTCCCAGTCTATAAGTATTTCCGGTTTTTGTAGTCTGTGTTACGAGCCACAAAGCTCAGCTTCTGGGAGTTATTGATGATGTAAGGAGACTACAAAAACGAAAATTTATGTGCGCAATTACTAAGAATACTATAGGCCTGCTCATTTCTATATTTGATAATCAAGCAATTATTTTTACCTTACTACTCTATTGAACCTTAGTAGGTATCCCCACTCTCTTTGTTGGGATAGGAAATATTCATTAAAAAATATTTTTTGAATAGCTTTATTTATTAAGGCTTATTATTTTTGTAGTTATGGTATCGTTATGTTGCTTTTATATATAAATCTTGTTATGGCATGATATATAGTCAACAACATGAAAAACAGAGCATAAATCCCGGCCTACGGAGACTCCCAAGAAGCGGTGCCTCCTTCGTCCGAGTGAGGCTTGTCATTTTTTCTTCATTCATCGTAAGTGCCTCCCCAGGCCCCGTAAAACTTGCTTTGTGGGGTGGGGCGTGCAGTCACAGGATGTGGCTCAAGATGTTGTTTTCAGCATAAACTGTGATGGTGTATGAAGAAAAAATGCCCGCGTTTAATCTCTGTTTTTAATGTTTGTTGCCTAAATCGCTATTTGGCAAGGAGGTGAATCTGAACAATGTGGGAAATATGGGATAACATTATTTTATATTTTGAAAGCAATATGGATGCTTACTTAACTATGCTACAACAGCACCTTAATATAAGCCTTCGAGTTCTTGCTATATCAATTCTTATAAGCGTGCCTCTAGGGGTACTGTGCGTAGTATTTAAAAAGCAGCAAAAATGGGTGATTGGACTATTTCAGGTGCTCCGTATCATACCTAGCTTGGCGGTTCTCGTTTTGTCGATCCGCTTCTTGGGTATCGGAATGGGCCCTGCGGTAACTGCCCTCGCATTTCTGGCTATTCCGCCAATACTGATGAATACCGTGGCTGGGCTTGAGGAGGTCCCCTTCTTTATGCTTGAAACGGCCAAGGGTATGGGTATGACTCCACTTCAAGTATGGCTAAAGGTCCGTTTGCCCCTCGCATTTCCACTGATACTCGCGGGCATAAAGACAGCTATGGTTGAAATTGTCGCCAGCGCAACAATCGCCGCTTTAATTGGAGCAGGAGGCATGGGCCAAATTATTTTTCAAGGTCTCAGTGTAAGACGAACTGAACTGTTGTTAATAGGTGGCATCTCCGTGGCAATTATGTCTATTACGGCGGTATTCCTGTTGGATTTGCTTGAGCGTTTTTTCCAAAGATATAAGTATGTGTAGTGGTTAACCAAAATAATTTTGGTAAGTTTTCTTCGTTCAAAAATCAGCTGACGTTTTTGACCCAGAAGGAACCCATCGGTGCATCGGATGATGTATCCTTGGCACGCCTTCTACGGGGCAATGGATTTACGCATATGCTTCTAGTGCGTAAATCAGTGACATTTTGCGAAATCAAATTTCAAAAGTCAGTCAAAAACTACGCCTACTTAAGGAAAGTTTTTTGTTCGCTTCTCTCACAAAAACCGGCTTACGTTTTTGCCCAGAAGCCGGCAAAAACTACGCCTACTTAAGGAAAGTTTTTTGTTCGCTTCTCTCACAAAAACCGGCTAACGTTTTTGCCCAGAAGCCGGCAAAAACTACGCCTACTTAAGGAAAGTTTTTTGTTCGCTTCTCTCACAAAAATCGGCTTACGTTTTTGCCAGAAGCCGGCAAAAACTACGCCTACTTAAGGAAAGTTTTTTGTTTGCTTCTCTCACAAAAATCGGCTTACGTTTTTGCCCAGAAGCCGGCAAAAACTACGCCTACTTAAGGAAAGTTTTTTGTTCGCTTCTCTCACAAAAACCGGCTTACGTTTTTGCCCAGAAGCCGGCAAAAACTACGCCTACTTAGAAAGGGTGATTGTATGAAAAAGACGTGTTTTAAAGTTGTACATATTATATTGGTGATGGTGTTCCTTGTGTCTACTACCACTGCCTGCACCGAAAATGGTGAAGGCGTAATTCGCGTAGGCAGTAAGGACTTTACTGAAAGCCTAATTGTAGCAGAGATATACTCGCTTGCTCTCGAGGATGCTGGATTTACGGTAGATCGTACTGGCCATAACATTTCTAGCGGACTTGTACATGGCGCTATCGTAAGCGGTGAAATAGACCTCTATCCCGAATACACAGGGACGGGACTACTCACAGTACTTGGACTTCCCCTAATGACCGACCCACTTGAGGTTTACGAACTCGTCAAAAGAGAATATTACGAGCGTTACCAGATTACATGGCTGGATTTTACTCAGGCGCATAATGGCCAGGGGATTGTCATCCGCACAGAATTGGCGCAGGAACTCAACATTATCACTATATCAGACTTGCAGCCTCATGCTCACAATTTGCGTTTTGCCTCTACTGCTGAGTTCCTTGACCGTGAGGATGGTCTATCAGCTATGGTTGCAGCTTTCGGTCCTTTCAATTTTTACAGTGTAGATATAATGGGAGGCGGTGCAAGATATGAAGCCCTTCGTACAAACGCGGCAGATGTGAGCGTCGCATTTACTACGGACGGTCATCTTTACAATACGCACTATTATACATTGCTTGTAGAGGACATAGTAATCTGGCCGCCATATAACCTGATTCCCATCGTCCGCAACGATATTTTGGAAGAACACCCCGGTATCGCCGATGCACTGAACCGTTTGGCCCCTCACTTTAATACTTCCACACTCCTTCACATGAACTCCCAAGTAATTGTTTATGGCAGGGATATACAAGAGGTTGCTCGGGAATTTTTTGAGGCCATACAATGATCGCTATTGAATATCAACACGTCTTTAAGCGGTTTAACGGGGCGAATTATAATGCCGTAAACGACGTTGATTTAAGCATCAATGAAGGCGAATTTATTACAATCCTCGGCTCATCAGGATCAGGAAAGACAACGCTTTTAAAGATGACAAATCGTCTATACGATCCGGATTCGGGGAACATTATTCTGTTTGGGGAAAACATACGCGATGTGGATGCAGTAATGGTGCGGAGGCGTATCGGCTATGCAATACAGCAGGTTGGCCTCTTACCTCATATGACAATTGAGCAAAATATTGCAATTGTACCAAATCTTTTAAAATGGAGCAAAGAACGTATAGATGACCGTGTGCGGGAATTGACAACGCTGGTAGGGCTTGATCCCGACGAATTCTTGAAGCGATATCCTGCGCAATTATCAGGCGGACAACAGCAGCGCATAGGGCTTGCAAGGGCGCTTGCTGTTGACCCAAAGATTATGCTGCTTGACGAGCCTTTCGGCGCTATTGACGCTATCAATCGCCTTAATCTTCAAGACGAACTCAAGCGAATACATGGCGGTTTAAAGAAAACTTTTTTATTTGTAACTCACGATATTAATGAAGCCTTGAAGTTAGGGACAAGGGTGATTGTGATGAACGAAGGCCGGGTGTGCCAGTTTGACACTCCGGAAAATATCGCAAAAAAACCAGCCGATGGATTTGTCGAGTCTTTAATACGCTCATGTCGGGAACAAGAAAAGTTATGGGGAGGGTTAACTTAGTTGGAACTGATACAATTCGCTCAGCGAAACTACAGCATGCTGTTCAGGGCACTCGGTGAGCATATACAGATGGTTTTGATTGCCCTTGTCCTGTCCGTTCTTCTCGCGGGACTGCTAACGATAGTGTCTATGCTTTTCAAGCGGGTGGGCAAGCTTCTGACTTATTTGTTTTCCGTTGTCTATTCCATTCCGAGCATAGCCTTATTTGCACTTATGATACCTGTGCCGGGTATGGGGTTGGGAAGAAATACAGCGATAACTGTGCTTGTACTTTATAACCAATTTATACTTCTGCGTAACTTCATTACCGGGCTTCAAGGGGTGGATCCTGCCATAGTCGAAGCAGCCACTGGAATGGGAATGACCCGTACCCAAATAATTTTTAAAGTGCTTGTACCCCTGTCTTTAAAGCCGATTTTTGTTGGTGTGCGCCTGGCTCTTGTCTCAACCATTGCTATTGCTATAATTGCAGCCTTTATTGGTGCCGGTGGTATCGGGCTGCTTATAACCATAGGCTTGGAAACCGGCAATAACAACAGAGTTCTATGGGGCGTTATACTATCAGCCGGGTTAGGTATTATAACTAATGCGGTATTGGTATTTGTTGAGAAGAGAATAAAGTGATAAAGTTAAATCGTATACACAGTGTCGAGAAGCGTAGGATTTTTGACGTATAGCCAGGCCGGTCAACTGTCAGGGGCGGCCTTACCGCTATGCTGCGCCTACCGGGAATGGGGTCCCTGCGGCGGCATGGGCAGTCCAGGACGACGTATGAGTATCCGGCGGCACAGGGTTTGTTATTGCTTCAAGCATTAACTCTGTGCTGTTTTTTGGATGCAGGGGAGTTCAGCAAGCGAAGCTTGAGATCAGCCGTCCCGCGTTAATTTCCTTAAAATAAAACGAGCCGATAACCTTGATTATAGTGAATCAAGTTATCGGCTCTACGTCTTATCCGATGTTTATATCCTTACGAGTGTATATCCGCTTAGTGTGAACATGGCCGTATCTCCATCCCAACTAAACTTAATAATTTCTCCAAGTCCACGGCTTCTTCCCGGTATAAAAAAGGTGTATTCATCTACTTTGTCTATCAAACTTTCAGAACCAGATTGATATAGATAAGCTAAACCGCTTTCGTTAATACCTATGCGTATTTCTACTTCTTCCATGTCAACAATGCGATACGTACCAACCCATTGCTCAAATTCTGAACCAGCTTCAGTTATATCATCAACTCTCTCTGCAAGCATTGTTACCGGTGTTTCCGGGATTAAAGCTGATGCTGCTGTAGTTATGATCATTGTTTCGCCGATTTCTCTAAATTGAAGACGCCCATGCACAGTATCAAAAGTGCCATCACTCATAGGCGTAAGTTCAAAAGGAACTGGTAAGCCAGGAAATTGAGGGAAGTGTAATACACCATCTTCGCTTAACACCAACTCCCCAAACATTGAGTAGAAACCTACAAACTGCTGTAACTCCTCACTCGAAAGGGATATTGCGACTGGCTCATATACATCAATATCCGCATCCATTGATACATAAGGGAATACCTCTCCGGTCTTTTCCGCTACTGCGCTTCTCCATATTATGTCAGCAAGAGGTAATGCCGCAGCTCTTGCTGTTATACTATTAGCAGATACAAAAACACCTACACCGTTATCAAAGTCCAATATCATCATAGAATTATGTTGAAGACTCCCATCGTGGCCTATAAGAACAGCGCCATCCGGTAATGTGAAATGTACAAGTCCAAGACCCATTTGGGTCGGAGAGGGGAATTCGATACCGAAGTCTTGAATTTGTGCCATCGCTTGCACAGATTCTTGTGAAAGTATACGACTTTCTCCAGTATTGCCCATAGCTCCGCCGTTTAACATGATGTGCATGAATCGTGACATGTCGTGGGCGCTAGAAACTATGCCACCGGCAGGCGTTGCACTTACATAAAGAAAATCTTCACTTGGTGTTTGTGCATCATCATGCGATAGTGCAATATAGCCCCTATTATACTCGTTTATTTCAAAGCTGCTTGAAGACATTCCGGCAGGAATAAATATATTTTCTAGGGTGAAGTTAACAAAATCATCAAAATAATTTTCGCTGCCCACCAGTGAAGCCGCAAGAATACCCAGCAAAGTATAGCCGTTATTATTATAGGTTATTCGATTTACTTCCTCATTTTGCATATGCAGATTTGCCAGCGTAGGCAATAACCTATTCATGAAATCTCTGTCTTGACCTTCAGTTGAAACAAATTCATCACGCTGAAATTCGCCCACACCAGACACATGGCTAAGTAACATCCTAGCGGTGATATTTTTGTAATCCCCACCATGGCGAGGATGCGGTAACATACTAAACTCAGGCAGATAGGTGACAATAGGTTCATCTAAATCTAATTTGCCAGCTTCCACAAGTTGCATTACCGCTACTGCTGTAAATGTTTTGCCAATCGAGCCAATTGAGAAAAGTGTATTTTCAGTTACAGGTACTAGGTTGACCGCATCAGCATAGCCTAAACCTTCAAGCCATGTAAAGTCATTGTCGATATCCACCAATGCTATGGTCATTCCAGCTATTGACAATGTTTCCATCATTTCAGTGGCTTGAGCCAAGGCTACTTGCCGAGTCGTATAGAATAGTTCTTGATCTTCGTTACTTGCATAGATAACTTCTAGCAGTCCTTCTTGTTCACTAGCCGTTGGCAGTCCTCCTTGTCCACAAGCAGTGATAAGTGTAAGTGTTATAGCTGCCATTAAGCATACGACAGTAATTTTTTTTATTATTTTTCGCATATGATTATGCCTCCTTTATGTTAGGTTGCCCGGATATTGTAATTTTGATTAACGTGTAAACTAAACTCCTAGCCATCCACAAATCATTGACTTTGCATTTTAGGAATAGCTAGTACCAAATTTTCAGTTTTACGAAGTTTAACTTATGCAAGAATAAGTACTATTGGTCTTGTTTAGCAAAGGAAAAACAAGCAAGCACTAGACCTAAAATGCCACAGGCAAAAATAGAGGTTAGTCCAATAATCATGCCTGATGTTCCAATGACAGATTGATTATTGGCAAAGCTAACAAGGGGTACTGCTGTCCATGGTATGGCATTAACGAGAGGACTATGTGCGACATTCGTTTGCAGGGAAGCAAAAACGAGTGTGAGTAACACTGTGGGATAAAATGCCTTACGCTGTTTGATTGCTACCCAAAGTAAGGGCAAGGATTGCTTTTTTCATGTTTATCAAAAATGTGGTTTCTATATTTGGCTTGCTTTCTACCGATACACTTCCACCGTGTGCTTTTACTAGTTCATATACTATAGATAAACCTAAACCGCTGCTTCCAATGGGTCTTGCGTCATCACATTTGTACAGGCGTTCAAAAATGTGTGGTAAATCTTTTGGTAAAATACCTTTCCCATTATCGCTTACTGCCACTTGAACAATACTTCCACTGTCAGTTATGGCAATGCTGATATAAGAACCATTGCTGTGTTTGACAGCATTGTGAATTAAGTTATTTAAAATTCGATGATAAGCGGAATTGTCAAGAGATACTTTTAGTTCATCGTCTGCTATATTAACATTATAGTTTAAGTTCGCCATTTCAAATTGAACAATCCAGTCACTGATGATACTTCTGGATAGTTCGTTTATGTCAACTATTTCAAAGGCATAAGATTTCTCATTAGAATTTATTTTAAACCATTCAAATAAATCATCTGTATAATTTTTTAAGGCATAGGCTTTTGCCTGTGCTGTTTTGATATATTGTTCTTTTTCTATTCCAGTAACAGTTCCATCTGCAATTGCGCCTAAATAGCCAATAAGAGTTGTTAGGGGTGTTCTTACGTCATGTGCCAAGCTTGTCATAATTTGTTTATTTATTTGTTCGGTTGCATTCATTTGAGCTAATTGTTCCTCATAGTACCGCACAATTTCATTGATTTTATAGCAAATTTCTGCTGTGTCATCGTTGCCTTCTGCCAATAGTCGTCTTTTTAGGTTTCCTTTTTGAATATCATCCAGAATATAGAGAATTTGCTTTTCTTTTTTCTTTTTTGCGTGTTGATTATATGATAGATAGCCATTTACGATTAAAAGAATGATGATGATCAAAATAGATGCTAGTTTCATAAGGTCGCCTCTTGGTTAAAGCGATAGCCAACGCCCCTGATAGTTTGAATGTAAAATGGTTGTGTAGGATTCGGCTCAATTTTTTTTCGTAATTTACTGATGAATGACATGATGTTACTATCGTCAAAAGCATAATCTTCTTTCCAAACTTGTGAATAAAGCTGTTTTTTCGTAAATACTTTGCCTTTATGAGTTGCTAAAAAATAAAGCAAGTCAAACTCTTTCGCTGTTAAATCAATTGCTCTTTCGCTTACCAAAACAGCCCTGTTTTCAATGTCAATGATCATGCCTTTTAGTTGTATAGGTAATATTATGTCTGGCGTTTTACTGTTTAGTAAAGTGTAGCGGCGGATGAGTGAATGGGCTCGTGCCATCAGTTCATTCATGCTAAATGGTTTAGTTAAATAATCATCTGCTCCAATGGAAAACCCCTTAATTTTATCATCTTCCGTATCTTTTGCTGTGAGCATTAAGACTGGAGTTCGGTTATGCTTACGTATTTCGGATAAGATGCTAAATCCATTTATTTCTGGCAACATCACATCAAGTATAATGAGATGATACTCATTTTCTTCAACCTTATGCAAACCCAGTGAACCGCTATGGACGGTATGGACGCTATAGTTAGCTCGTTCGTCATATTTTCTAATAAGTTCACATAATTCTTTATCATCATCAATGATTAATATTTTCTGCGCCATCGTTTTGCTCCTTCATTTTGTAAGTATGTATATTATGTACAATTTCTTTCACGTTTTCTCATTATGATGATTTTACTACAAAAAAGCAATTTTTCCTAATGGAAAGTGTTTTGAAAAGTCAGAAGAGCTTTGCTAATCAAAGTCTGCTTTGGCAATCTAAAGCATAGGGACTCGGAAAGTCCCCGTGCTAGCGAGGCAGGAATAGGGGTAGACGTTGTAGAGGGTAGAGGGATGCAGGGTTGTGTTTTGGATAATTGGCCGTTTTGACAGGCTTGTCCTGTATTAACAGGTGTGATTTTATTTCAAGTTTCATTTCTAAAATGATTTTCATCTATTAGCTATATTTCTTCAAAATTGCCGTAATAATGCAAAAAACACCCCAACATAACGTTAAGGTATACGAATTTTTAGTAGGTTATGCTAAGAAATTCATGAAGAATGCCGCAGTTTTTATGTCCCCTATTCACAATTAGGACCCGTTGACTATTTCAGATAGTATCAACAGGCCCTGAATGCTCCGGCTAGTGCGGACGGCTTTATAAGTTGCTTTTTTATAATCTTCTCTTCGGCATGACTGACGCCAGGTCTCAAAGACTTTAGTATCGGCCTGAAGCGCCCGGAGGTGGTATTTCAATGATATTAACAGTATGGTCGGCATGTTCGCTGCGCGGCTCTAAGTCAACCGGTAAAACAGTGCTCTCGCCTTCGTAGATTCTTACGCCACGTACGATTTGTGGAACGTATCCGAAGTGGTTAACCTTGATTTCATATACGCTGTAAGCTGGATGGGATGCGTACGGGCTAAGAGAATAACTTCTGCTAGGTGCAAACAATGTAACCATCGGTGACATTCCATTTCTATCAGTATAAAGCATATGCACTACGTTACCTAACGCATCACTGATCCTTACAGTCGCGTCGGGAAGGGGCATCGTACCGCCGGCTGCAGTAACTTTAATTTGAAGTGTGCCATTAGCCATAGTTAATCATTCTCCTCAATAAGATTTTCTTAATATATTATGCTAGATAAGGAAATTGGTTCTTATAAAAACAAAAGGATATCAAAAAATCCGCCGCTTTGAAACAGAGAGTTATGGCCGTCTCAGTCGGAAGAAGCACCCCGACCATTTCACGTGGTAACCAACAGAGATGGGGTATTGCAAATGTGCAATAAATATAGAATAAATGCTTTAATAAAAGTTAAAGCACTCCCCGTAATTGTTTGAAAGTATTTAGCAAGTCCAATTTGCCATAACCCCACTGAGGGCTTGGGTATATAGTATCTGGGGCTCGCCTGCATCCTCTTATTAGTAAAGCTTTTATACGATTAGTATTGAGGCTTACATCATTTTGCTCAACAATACCCCATTGTAACATTAAGGCACACGCTCCAGCTGTAATAGCTGCAGCTACACTTGTACCAGTCATTGTTCCACTGCCGATTGGATAAATTCCAGATACATCAACTCCAGGCGCCACTAAATCCGGCTTTACAAGAGTAGCTCTGGTAAATCCCCAAGAAGAATTAATATACAGGCTATCGTCTCTATCATTATATGCGCCACTGGTAATACCACCTATAGTTGTTCCCGGAATAACAACAGTTGTAAAAGGGTCTGGAGTTAAAAACCCTATTCCTGGGCTTGCCAAACCTGTTATTGGAAGCCAAGCATTAAATTTTCCATTTAAAATAATATCACCATATAAAGTGACGTCCCAAATGCCAGGCGTGGGTTTAAAGAACCCTATACGTATAAAATGAGATCCGGATAAGGTAATAGGAAAATGGTATTCTATCCTTATTTTGGATCCCTCCAGTACTAAATTTGTATCTGTTATTGACCCGGTCCTGGCAACGGCCCGGGGTACAATTTCACCATGGGGGGATTTTACTGATGCAGACATTCTATCAGATTTACTAGCATATATACTCATCGCAAAGTTACTAGCATTTTCAGGTACCCGAATTTGAATATTATAAGTAGAATTTGCTGTTGCGGGTAGAGTGCCGCTCGTATGATGGCCAGCACTACTTTCATTTCCTGCAGCAGCACAAATGCATATTCCGGACAATAACGAAATTCCCGCAATATATTCTTCGACAACTTCAAAGCCTTCATGGCTTGACATATTAGATCCTAATCCAATGCATATCGCCAGCGGCATTTTAAGCGCATTTGCCTTATCAATCATATAGTCAATGGCAAGCATAACATCAGCTGCTGAAAAAACATTTTGTTGGCTATCAGGAATTAAATATAAACTACTTAAAGAATGTTGCATTCTTCTTAATTTTACAACAAGCAAATCAGCATCCGGAGCGGCGCCAATATATTCGGAACTTCGTCTACTGGCAGCTACGGACGCTAGAAATGTACCGTGACCTACCGTATCGATCGAAGGAACAATACTATATGGAGTATCTGTTCGTAATGCCTGGTTGATTTGTTCATTTGTATACTCACTACCAATTAAAAACCCCTCCGGGCTGTTCCCTTCAATAGTTTGATCCCATATATATCTTATTTTGCTGGTACCATCTTCATATTGAAAAGCTTCTTTTGTATAATCTATGCCGGTATCTATAATACCTATTAATGTGCCACGGCCTCGCAGGTCTAAAAATGGATGATTTTGTACATGTGTGATTGTGGATGCCTCTAAACTTGGTCTTCCAAGAAGCGCCATTGCATCAGGAAACATTTCAATGAATCCAGTACCTAGTGCATCTAATACATCGTCATACCTTCTAATATCCATATGAAAAACTGCGAAATCGCCACGAACAAATTTTCCCATTCTAACGAAAGGTAAATCTTTTATTGCGTTTTCAAAAATAGGGCCATCCTTTGCATATAATTGGACTACATATGGCTGTTTTATGAATTCCTCTAAAGGCATGTTTTCATATGCTGGTGTTCCATTCATGTTCATTTACCCCCTGACAATTAAAAATAAAAGGGCTGCTGCAAAACCATTAAAAGAGGTTTGTAACAGCCCCCTTATCCTCCACTTTGGTTGAAAGTAAGTTAGCCATTTGTGCAATTAGTCGGTCTCTATATCATTTCCTTGTTAACAGCTTAAAACTTTATATATAGACCTCTAATGCGCCTGCATCATAATCTCTGAGATAGCAGCTCTAATTAACAACCCTATTCAAAAACATGGTACATAATCATAGAATAGAATCTTATGTAACTAAAGTTAAATCACTCCTCGAAGCTGCATGAATGAATTGAATAAATCTAACTTTCCAAAACCCCATTGAAAACTTGGATATAGGATATTGGGTTCGCGTCTGCAACCTCTTATTAAAAATGATTTTATACGATTAGTATTAAGGCTTACATCATTTCGCTCAACAATACCCCATTGCAGCATTAAAGCACATGCTCCTGTTGTAATTGCTGCTGCTACACTTGTGCCAGTCATTGTTCCATTGCCCATTGGAAAAATTCCCGCAACATCAACTCCAGGCGCCACTAAATCCGGCTTTACTAGCGCATTTCTGGTAGGTCCCCAAGAAGAATTAACATACAAGGTATTGTCTCTATCGTTATATGCACCACTGGTAATACTGCCTGTTGATGTCCCCGGCATAACAACTGTTGTATAAGGGTCTGGAGTTAAAAATTGAATTCCTGGAGTTAGCAAGCCTGTTATAGGAAGCCATGCGTTAAATCTTCCGTTTACGATAATATCTCCATGTAAATTGACTTCCCAAATGCCAGGCGTAGGGTGGAAAAATCTTATAATTATTACTTGAGCCCCGGATGCGCCAATTGGAAAAAAGTATCGCACTGAAACTATAGCTCTCTCCAGTACTAAATTTGTTTCTGTTATTGACCCAGATCTAGCAATGGCACGCGGTATAACTTCACCTAAAGGAGATTTTAAAGATACAGACATCCTGTCAGGCGAATTAGCGAATATCTGCATCATAAAACTTTTGGAGTTTTCGGGTACTCGGACTTGAACATCATAAGTGGAACTTGATTCGGTTATAACACCGCTTGTATGATGGCCTGCACTACTCTCATTCCCTACGGCTGTACAAATGCATATCCCGGTTAATTGAGAAGTGACGGAAATATATTCGCCGAGAACAGAAAATCCATCGTGACCAGACATGTTAGTGCCTAATCCAATGCATATTGCGAGTGGCATCTTAAGTTGATTTGCCCTATCAATCAGATATTCAATAGCAAGCATGACATCAGCAGATGAAAAAGCATTCTCTTGACTCTCAGGAATACAAAAAAAGTTGTTATAAAATTTTTCTAATCTTCGCAGTTTTACAACAAGTAAATCAGCATCCGGAGCAGCGCCAATATATTCAGTATTTTGTTTACTGGCAGCTACAGATGCCAGAAATGTACCATGTCCTTGTGTATCGATAGAAGGAACAATGTTCTGTGGAGCAGTTGATTGCAATGCTTGGTTAATTTGTTCATTTGTATACTCACTGCCGAATAAAAAATCATCCGGGCTATTTCCTTCTATTGTTTGATCCCATATATACCTAATCTTACTCTTGCCATCTTCATGTATAAAAGCATCTTTTGTATAATCTATTCCGGTATCTATAAACCCGATTAATGTACCGCGACCCCGTAAATCTAGATGTGGATGTTGTTGAACCCGCATAATATTAGAAGCTTCTAAACTTGATCTTCCAAGAAGCGATAATACTTCAGGGAACAACTCAAAAGCTGCAGTACTTAAAGCTTCTATTAAGTCGTTAACTCTTCTGCTATCCAAATACATAACTGCATAACCGCCACGAACAACTTTTCCTAATTTGATGTATGGCAAATCTTTTATTTTGTTTTCAAAAATAGGGCCATTTTTTCCATATAATTGGATTACATGCGGTAGTTTTGCGAATTCCTCTACTGACATGTTCTCATATGATGGTATTTCACTCATGTTCTGATCCCCCTTGACAATAAAATTGACTATATATAGAGTTGCTGCTGCAAAACCATGAAAAGTGGTAGGTAACAGCCCCCATTCCTCCACTCTGGTTGAAACTTAAGTTAGCCAGTTAAAGCTCTCCCCGAAATTGCATGAATGTACCCAGTAAGTCCAATTTACCATAGCCCCATTGAAAGCTAGGATATTGGATATTGGGTTCACGTTTGCAACCTCTTATTAAAGATGATTTTATACGATTAGTATTAAGGCTTACGTCATTTTGCTCAACAATACCCCATTGTAACATTAAAGCACATGCTCCGGCCGTAATCGCTGTCGCCACACTTGTGCCTGTCATTGTTCCATTGCCCATTGGATAGATTCCTGCGACATCAACCCCAGGGGCAACTAAGTCCGGTTTTACAAATGAACTTCTGGTAGGTCCCCACGAAGAGCTAGTATACAGACTATTGTCTCTGTCATTATATGCACCACTGGTAATACAACCTGTTGATGTTCCCGGCACAGTAACAGTTATATAAGGGTCTGGATTTAAAAATTGAACTCCGGGAGATACCAAGCCTGTTATGGGAAGCCAGCAGTTAAATCTTCCGTCTACAATAATATCCCCATGTAAAGTGACTTCCCATATGCCAGGTGTAGGATGGAAAAATCTTATAAGTATTAATTGGGATCCGGCTCCCCCAATTGGAAAGAAGTATCGCACTGATACTCTTGCTCGTTCCAGTACTAGATTTGTTTCGGTTATCGCTCCGGATCTAGCAATGGCACGCGGTATAGTTTCACCAAGCGGAGATTTTAATGATACAGACATTCTGTCAGGCGAATTAGCAAATACCTGCATCATAAAACTATTGGCATTTTCGGGTACCCGGATTTGAACATCATAAGTAGAATTTGCCGCAGGTATAATACCGCTTGTATGATGACCGGCATTACTTTCGTTTCCGGCGGCGGTGCAAACGCATATTCCGGCTAATCGAGAAATTCCGGAAATATATTCGCCGATAACAGTAAATCCGTCATGGCCTGACATGTTAGAGCCCAATCCAATGCATATTGCGAGTGGCATTCTAAGACTATTTGCCCTATCAATCATATATTCAATTGCAAGCATAACATCAGCAGATGAAAAAGCATTTTCCTGACTCTCAGGAATACAATATGTATTATTAAAAAAACTCTGTAATCTCCTAAGCTTTACAACAAGCATATCAGCATCTGGAGCAGCGCCAATATACTCAGAGTTTTGTTTACTGGCAGCTACAGAAGCTAGAAATGTGCCATGTCCTACCGTATCAATTGAAGGAACAATATCATATGGAGTATCTGATTGCAGTGCCTGATTAATTTGTTCACTTGTATACTCACTGCCATATAAAAAATCATCGGGGCTGTTTCCCTCTATTGTTTGGTCCCAAATATATCTTATTTTGCTTGTGCCATCTTCATGCAAAAAAGCATCTTTTGTATAATCTATCCCAGTATCTATAACTCCTATTAGTGTGCCACGGCCTCGCAAATCTAAATGCGGATGTTGTTGAACCCGCATAATATTAGACGCTTCTAGACTGGTTCTTCCAAGAGGCGCTAATGCTGGCGGGAACAACTCACTAGCAGCAGTACCTATATCTGCAATTAAGTCTTCAACTCTTCTACTATCCATATATACAACTGCGTGGTCACCACGGACTATTTTTCCTAATTTAATGTAAGGTATATCTTTTATTTTGTTTTCAAAAGCAGGGCCATTTTTTGAATAAAGTTGGATTACATACGGTTGATTTATGAATTCCTC
>Ga0136643_10001250_pt1 | contig 30559 bp, 16 predicted proteins | sample TergutLab28metaG_FD_96883 | JGI IMG/M metagenome (GOLD analysis project Ga0136643, IMG submission 96883) | Labiotermes labralis P1 segment gut microbial communities from Petit-Saut dam, French Guiana - Lab288 P1 (version 3) (version 3) | ecosystem: Host-associated > Arthropoda: Insects >...
CGCCTAGGTCTCCCCAGTGGTCTCCTTCCCTCCGGTTTCCCCAGCAAGACCCTATACACCCCCCTCTCCTCACCCATACATGCTACATGCCCAGCCCATCTCATTCTTCTCGATTTTATCACCCACACAATATTGGGTGAGGAGTAAAAATCATTTAGCTCCTCATTATGCAATCTCCTCCATTCCCCCATTACCTCGTCCCTCCTAGGTCCAAATATTCTCCTTAACACCATGTTCTCAAATACCCTCAGCTTCCTTTCCACCCGCAATGTCAACGACCAAGTTTCACACCCATACAAAACAACAGGCAAAACAAAATACAGAACAAAATGTTATTATATGAAACAGTTACATACATAACTGCATTACTTCTCCACATAGTTGCCATCCACATTTAGGCACTTGTTGTACCGTGACACTAGTTTGTGTAGTTACTCATCAAAGGATGGTGTCGCCAAGTTATGCAGCCAGTAGCTGACTCCATCCATGAGCTCTTCATTGGTGTGGAAGTGCTGGGTAGCCAACCAGACTTCATCTTGGTGAAGAGATGGTAACCACTTGGTGCCAGGTCCGGACTGTAAGGAGGGTGGTCGAAAATATCCCAGTTGAAGTGCTTGATTAAAGCATTTGTGCGAGCCGTGGTGTGGGGCCACACTTTGTGGAGGAAAACATCGCCTTTAGTGAGCATCCTGCACCATTTTTTTGGATTAGCCTTTGAAGCTTATTTAGCATTTCACAATAAACCTCTGATGTTATTGTGGTCCCTGGTGCCATGAATTCTGTCAACAGAATTCCCTTACGGTCCCAGAATACGTACCTTACAGCTGGCGGGAGTGGCGATGATAGTGTTCATGTGTCATCAGTAATTACTCCTACACTACGCAGCAAAAATGTATGAGGGTAGGTGTTCAGTGATAACAAACATTACTTGTTAATACTGAGCGTGTGCTTTGGTGCTATGACAACGTGTTTCTTTTTACCAACCAATCGGAGGTTGCTTCTGGAATTGCCCGTGTATTTTTGTTTCAATTGTACATAGCCTTAGTGCTATCAATTGTGTTAAGGTCCAGGTTACTCTTCCCTAACACAGTACTGGCTTGGTTAATGTTTCATATAATCTTATTTTATTATTTCTTTGAATTTGTTTAGATCTAAATGTAGTTTGCAGAGAGGAATAGGCTTTATTGCAACTAGATTCTAGTTTTGATTTGCATGATACAAATAATGTTTGATTAATAAAAAGTTCTGTTTACACCTAAACCATTGTATTTGTTCCTTCTTAGCTGGTGGATCTTCAGACTCCAATAACTGAATCAGGAAAGGGTGGATATTTGCAGTGGAGACCAGTGGCTTATGTTGCCAAGGAAAGGGATCTTTCAAATTCCACAGAAACAAGGACGCATGGAGTGAGGAATGTTTCAGATCATACAGCACATCTTAAAAATACACTTCTGTATGCCTACTATAGCTGTAATTTGGATAACCTTCTTGTGCAGTCTACTACAGTATCATTTGGTCTTAAGGAAGATGGCTTTTACAAGAAAACAAATTATACTTCTTGGTAGGTAATGGTCATTGAATGCTCAGTTACTCTTACAACTGGATGTTTTATATTGGTGTAGATACAGAAGACTATTGCGTAGTTACTTCTCTGAGATTGGGACTGGTGCTGTGTGGTTAACACATTCCATATTTATGGTTTTCCCTTAGCGTAATTGTTGTCAGCTGCTGAGATGTTAGCATGTTTATTGTTATTAATGCTGAACACCACTACTGGAGCCTGAGACACATGAAGTCACAGCTAGAAACTGAAATGTATGTCTTCTAAACACAAAGTAATAGTATAAGAGGGAGCATATGTCATAATGACGATGATAGGTGGGACATGGGGCATTAATGGGAGAAAGAATAAAATACATACAGAAGTGTGATTATATATACACGAGGGAGGAAGCTTTAATATAGGTGTAGGTAGGGGGACAATTTTTTTTTTTGGTGAAGTTGTGGAATTAATCATTGGGCTCATGATAGGCTTGAATGACATGCCTTTGTGAACATGGTAATTAACCTTCTTGTTTTATAAAAATTGATTTCCTTCAACAACTGAATAACTTCACTCCTAAAGGAATACTTTCCATCCTGAAGCTAGTTACAGTAGGTGCCATTTTGTAATTGCGGGAACTGCAGCAAGTTTTGCAGATTTGAAATATGTGTTTGATTTTTATTTGTGTTATATTTGAAAGTTTGCTTAGCCATGTGATCCACCAGACTGAGTTATTATGTAAATGTTTGTTATTGATTGTGTAACTGTAGCAGTAAGGCATGAGTAATGTCACAAGTTAGAAGAGTTGTGCCAGTATCCATCTGCTGACATAGTAGCTGCAATTGTGTGACTCAGGTAGGAAGATAGTAAGGTGTATGAGACTTGTGTTGATGGTTGTCATGCAAAATGATGGGGACTTCGTGGATGTAATTCTGCTATACCTTATTCATCCTATTCTCTTACCAAATATTGTGTAATATTAATTGCCTTATTACTCTACTATGACATTGCAACATTACAGGACATTCATGATGGGTTATGGGACACCCCCTGATGAAGACTTCTCACTGCTTGTAATTTTTGTCATCAGCATCGGTCTAGGCTTGCCTGCATTGCTGATTGTCATCAGTGGAATAGTCATGGCTGTTAGAAGGATCTCTCAGAAGAAGGATGACCTGTTCCTAAACAGATAATTAACTACTATTATATTTAGTTGTTTCATCTTGCCATTCATTTTGTATTGTGTTTTGGTGGGCTCATGGTTAATCATTCCAGGAATCATTTATAACATCTCAGACTGATTTTCATTATTTTTTTATATGTAGTTGTAGCACATGCAACATGAATTGATTGTGTGTATGATGAAAAGGAGGTGAAGGATGGGAAAGGTAAGATATTTTTTGATGCAATAACATATGCTTGCTAATTGAGTGAACATATATATCATCTATGTAGATGAACGGATTATGAAAAAGAGAAATGTCACTCTTTATTGGGAGTGTTTCCTGCTTTTCATCTGAAAACTGGAGGCACACAGTGTTTTTTTGATATAATGAGAAAGATTTTTTTTTTCATATGTGGGAAGTGGAGGTGTGAGTCAAGTTTTGAAAGAATAAATTTTGCTTTTTTAAAATATGCTGTCTATAAAGGGCATATAATTGGTATAAAGAAAGGCAGTAGGAACCACTCTGGAATAGGTACCAAGTATGACAAAATGTCTTGCTTACACCTGTCAGGGTTCAGATTGGTCTTACTAAGTGAATTAGTCCAGGGAATCATGAGTTGATTAATTATCAATTCCCTCACCACATGTAAAAAGGTTTTTAATTTTAATTGTATTTTTCATGTTTCATTTTAAAAGGTCTGTTAATTCTGCAGGAGATCAGCATCGATGATGCCATACCCATATATTGCAGAATTTAATTAGGGGACTCAGTTTGTGGAAATATATAAGAACTTATTTTTTGTTGTAATAAAAATGAATGAAGAAATGTTTGCAAAATGTCCAGTTAATTGTAGGGACCAATACACCATGTAATAATATTTTATCCCCCCAGCTGATTTACTTACCATCTTGTCTTACAAGAAATAATGGTGGAATTGTCAGAATTCTGCGAATATTGGCACCAGTCGTACATGGGTGAATGTATTTTATTGCAGGTAGGCAGTTATTACTTGATGCAAAATGTCAATAGCACTGGACTTTCCTTACATTCACATCTAATTTCGAAACATTTTGAGACCTACAAAAATAGCACATAAATCATTTGAATGTAGGATTTTTTGTGTTGTGAAGTCATTTGTAACACTATTAGTGATAGAACTGGCTCTTCACAGAGAGGTCAGTGTGGTAATAAACACAGTATTTTGTTATAAGCAAATTGTGTATGCAGAGTGAATTATATGGAGTGGAGTAGCGAGAGAGTGGAAGTTACATATCACTGATTGTGCTGGTGATTGAAGACTGAATATTTAAATACTTAAACTATGTTATAATCTGTAACAATGCAAATAGTTTCAACTGGAAAAGCTGTGATGAATTTTCTGTATACTTTTAGTGCCTCTGGTGATGATGATGTTGCAGTATTATTTATGACTTCATAACTGCTAAAATTATTATCATGTGTACTGGCTGACCTTAGTCTGGCAGTAGAGACATATTTTCTTCCGTTAACCAGGGATGTTCAGTGAATGTCATGTAGGAAGTGAGGGAACTGGGAACAGATGATTTGGTATGGTGGCTGGGCACTGGGTTGTACTTGAGGAAATGGGGTGTTCAATTACCATCTGGGACCAGAGATTTTTGACATCCCCAAAGCACCCAGACTGGCAGTCGCCCAACACCCTCCCACCCAGTTTCTCTGTCCCTGTATGGTTGGTACCAAGGGCTTTTCCATGTGGTAAAATGCTTTAAGAGCGGAGCTGACCATTCACTTTTGTTTAGTGCTGAGGTTACAAATGGGTGGAGAGGTACTTCCACTCTTCACATGTACATTTATAGTGTGCATAGGGACAGCTTTACCATATAAGAAATATGTGTACCAATGGAAAGGTCAGACTTTCTTCTTCAAATCAATATGTTACTGGATCAACCCTGTTGGACACATGTATAATATCAAAGTTTATTATTCACCAACTAATGCACAAGTGATTGTCTGAAAAAACAATATTAAAATTTACATTAAAATAGCTTCAACATGTTTCGGTACAGTCACACCATCTTCAGGGAGTGCATTATTTGTGCTTGCTAAAGTTACGCTTGTTAAAATAGCCAATTATTGTACATCGGTGTGTGATTAATTTGTTGGTGATGTGGCTGCATATATTAGTAGGTCTGTAATGAATAACAGTGTGTCAGGTACTGTAATAATAGAATTTTCCAAAACAAAATTAATTGTATCGAAATTGGCTGGACTTACCCTTGTTGGTGTGTGTATGTTGCGTTGTTTGGAAGTAGGCTGAGTCAGGGAATGCGTAGCTGGTTATGTGACATGTTGAGCCAGCTCATATAGAGGATTTATGTCATTGACCTTCTGCTCTTTGATCAATATGTTACATTGGTAAAAGGCTTGCATGTAGAGAGCTTCCCAACAATTCATTTTTGTTCCCTTATTGCATGATTTCAATAATTCCAGGGTTTCTTCTGCAGTGCCATATTCATGTATATTGTTTAACGTGTGTCATACATGCGCTGCAATCGGGTTATTCTTATGTATTGTGTGTGTGTTCTTTATGTCTTGTTACTATTGATCAGCTTGATTGTCCTGCATATGCATTGTTGGTGTTACACTTGAGTTTGTATATCCCGCTGGAATTTGTGCTGGTCGTAACTGTATTGTCAGTACGTTGTTGATGTATAGTGTTTGTGGCATGTATGGCTATATTTAATTTGATGTGTTTGGAAAGAATAGTTATTTTTCATATTAATGGATTTTGATACGAGAATGTTTTCCATTTTTTGGTTTGTTGTGTTGTTGTAGTTGGGGGTTTTTGTTTTTTGGCTGTCAGTTTCTTCTTCAGGTTGTGAATGATTTGCAGTGGAAATCCATTGTTTTGGGCTATTGCAAGTATGATCTTCCATTCTTGTTGTTTAGCTTGTTTTGTGATTGGTAGTGTTAACATTCTGTTTATGTAAAAATTAAATGCTGCAAGTTTGTGTTTGAGGATGTGTTTAATTGCATCGTAACATCAGTATGTGTAGGCTTCCTATAGATTCCAGTATCATTGCTGTTGGTGTTTCTGTGAATGGAAAGATAAAGGTAGTTTATGGTATTGTTTTCTTCTTCCGATAGTTTGAATTCCAAATGCTTGTCTGTGTTATTCATGTGGTTCATAATTGTCTTTCCATCAGTTTTGTTTTGGTCAAATATGATCAAAATGTTATCTACATATCTCTTGTTGTATATTATTTCTTTGCTTTCCAATCATTGTTTTATATATATTTCTTCAAGAAATCGAAGGTAAATCTCTGCTATGATGCTTGAAATGGGAGATCCCATGGCAATACCTTTTTCTGGTTGGAAAAATTGGTTATTGTACTGAAAATAGTTTTGCTTTAGGATTACTTTAAGAAGGTATAAGGTTTACTCTCTTATCATATTAACATTGTTATGTTTATTTAACAAAAATTTAGTGATGTGAGGGTTGTTTTGTATTGGTAAATTAACATATAAATCTTTTATGTCTAAGGTAATCATAACATACTCATTTGTTCTTCAGCGAATTTTGTGTTGGTTAAGTTTCCTAGTCATGAGTGAAATGTGCATGTGTTTTGTCGTTATAGGTGACGTGTATGTCTTATTAATGTATCTAGTTTTTTGTTGAGTTTCTGATATAGGGTGTCCATAATATCATCTAATCGTGAATTGATTGAATTTTGGATATGCTGCCACTACCATTACAATAATGTGCTCATTGTAGATGTATACGATATAATTGTTGATTGAGGTTCTGTTTTTGCAGTAAAGGAATTTGATTTCGTGATTTATCCTATATTTGATCGCATTTGTTGTGGTCTTCTTGTCTTGTGACTTTTTGCCATTGATTTTGATGCTGATATAGTTTGGTTTCAGATGTTGAATTTTACGCACTTTATTAAACCATGTTGTGATATTTGTTTTTACTAACTTTAATTTAGCTACAAGAACACTAGAGTTACTAAAAACAAATCAATAGCAACAAGACATAAAGAACACACACACAATACATAAGAACTAATAACCCGATTGTAGCGTGTGTATTACACACACTAAACAATAGACATGAATACAGCACTGCAGAAGAAACCCTGCAATTATTGAAATCATGCAATAAGGGAACAAAAATGAATTGTTGGGAAGCTCTCTACATGCAAGCCTTTTACCACTGTAACGTACTGATCGAAGCACAGAAGGTCAGTGATATAAATCCTCTATATGAGCTGGCTCAACACGTCACATAACCAGCTATGCATTCGCTGACTCAGTCTACTTCCGGACAGTGCAACATTCACACACCAACAAGGGTAAATCCAGCCAATTTTGATACGATTCATTTTGTTTTGGAAAGTCCTATTATTACAGTACTTGACACGACACACTGTTATTCATTACAGACCTACTAATATATGCAGCCACATCACCAATGAATTAATCACACACCGTTGTACCTTAACTGACCATTTTAATAAGTGTAACTTCAGCAAGCACAAATAATGCACTCCCTGAAGATGTTGTGACTGCACCGAAACATGTTGGAGCTATTTTAATGTAAATTTTAATATTGTTTTTTCAGACAATCACTTGTGCAGTCGTTGGTGAATAAAAAACTTTAATAATATCACGATGCACAGTACAAATGTAAAAAAAAATGTATACTACTCTAATTACATAACATAATAAGGGAATTACCCTGTAATTCATCATCTTTAAAATATGATGGTCACCTTATGAACATACACACCATTAAAATAGTCTTTATAGTTTGAGATTTGAGGTTATGAAAGTGGTGTTGCTGAAGATTCAAGTTTTCTGTTATATGACACTTTGCTGGGCAGGCACATAGTTTCCATTTTTTCAAACTTCGTCCTCAGGGTCAAGGGGTCAGTAAACATCCATTCTTTTCGGACTGTGTGACCCTCATGGTGAAGGCGCCATGATCCTTTGCAACTCTGAACTACTTTTCCAGTAACATAGTGTTACATTACAGAGAACTTGAAGAATACATGTTCTGTATAATACGGAGAACTGATGTGAGGGTTTATTAAATTCTAGTGGGCATAACATTGACAGGGAGAAGCCTGAATTATCTCAGGAGTAAGGTATTGTTTAGTTCCAGATGCACTGATAGTAAAGAGAGATTCTTTGTTAATCAGTTGGCATACTACAGGTTAAAACGTGTGTATATGTAATTCAATAAAGAATTTAAAAAATAAGTGCCTAAAAATGTGACTGTACTTCTGGTTGGTGAGTTTTGAGGTTCATGCATTGGTGTTCATCAGGATTCAGGTCTTGGGATGTGTGGCTTTTGAAGACAAAGGCACCATATTATGTCGAAACATCGGGAATCACTCACCTCAAGACACAATTTCACACTTAAGAAGACCTGAATTCTTAACTTCACAAGGTTACTGTATTTGTTGTTTCATAATTAGTAAGGCAGAGGGATCAAGTAAACATTGCATTTGTAACAGTAGTTTTTAGTGTTTATGTCAATGATATCATTGCCTTGAAATTGCATTTTCTAGCAAAATTAGTAGCAAAAAATAAATAGTGAAAACTAGATACTTGTTCTGTGTGACAGAAAGTCATGGAAAATCTTTAGTTTTTTCCTGCATAGTGGTGAAAAGTGTAATGGTAACTCAGATCATTCTAAACAAAGCTGTGATTGCTATTTCTGTCTGTCCAAGTTCTCACCACTAATTACTCTTGTTGTATTTTCAGTCACTTGGTTTTAAGAATTGTCTTTCTGTCAGGTTGAACCAGTCAATCAGAATAATAGGTGCCCAAAAATTCATTAAAAATGTGATCAGTAGTAGTATGTTGGTGTTAGATGCACCCCAAATAATATTTTATAATTTACTCATGTACAGTTGCATTTTTCATGACATAATATTTGCTAGGATATCTTAAATACAGTGGATTAAAATGACATTGGTACTTAATTTTAACTTTTAGTACATGCTTCTTTATATTCATTTTTTGACACATCAGTAACCTATTACCATCTTGATTTCAAACTTTTTCCATGTTGTGAATGTTGTATTCTTTCTTTTGAGTGATGCCCTGGCATCTGGATTTTGTGTACCAATGTTTTGGAGCACTCGGACTGTTCCGTCTTCATAGATCTTGTGAATACGACCTATGAAGATGGAACAGAGAGAGTGTTCTGAAACATTGGCACATGAAATTTGGACACTTGGACATCACCCAAAAGAAGAATACATTATTACCATATGTCACCTCTATGTTGTCAGTACTGCTGTATGGTGCATTGACATGGTCAGATCATTTCAGTTGTACTTTCAGCAGCTCTGCCTCAGTTTATTTATTTATTTTTTTTCTGTATCAATATGTCTGAAACTTATATTAGAAGTTCCAGATTTCTGTCAACATGTGTTGGTGTACTCACCGAAATAAAACAGTCATTCAGATACATAACTGTATCTTCATATGTTTGTTGTTGACAGTTACCTTCATTGAATACTTGAACATCCTGTGAACTGGTGAAATAGAAAGAGGGTAACATGTGAATGTAATCATATTGCAGGTATGTTTGTAGGCTTTGCATAGATGTGGAAGAGTTTTTTTAAAAATGTTTGGAGCCCTAACAAATCAAAATGCTTTAATAAAGAAATTAAGAGCAGGTTGAGGTCAGGGAATACTTGCTACTGTTTGGTGCAGGATCATTTGTCTTCCAGTCTGCTATCCAAAAATATCAAGATATACAGAACTGTAATTTTGCCTGTTTATTTGTGGGTGTGAAACTTGGTCTGTCGTATTGAGGGAGAAATATAGGTTGAGGGTGTCTGTGAATAGGATGCTGTGGAAGATATTTGATCCTAAGAGGGACGAGGTAGCAGGGGAGTGGTGAAAAGTACATCACAAGGAGTTTTATGATTTATACTCCTTACAAAACGTAAATTGGATGATAAAATCAAGAAGAATACAGTGAGCCGGGCATGCGGTATGTATGTGGACAGCAGAGGTGCATACAGGGTTTTGGTGGGAAACCTGGTGGAAAGAGACCACATGCAAGACTTGAGCTTAGATGGGAGAATGATTTTAAAATAGATCTCCCACAAGTGGGATGTGAGAACATGGACTGGATTGATCTGGACCAGGATGGGGACATGTGGTGAGCACTTGTGAATGTGGTAATGACTCTCCAGGTTGCATAAGATGTGGGGGATATCTTGACTTGCTAGTTTCTGAGGAAGGATTCTGCTCCATGGAGTTAGTTATTTTGTGTATGAAGCTGACTGCTCACTTCCATCTACATTCATATTGATTATACATGCTTAATGAACCTTTATTTTCCCAGATTAGGGAGTTTTAAACCTGTGGTACTAAGGGAGCTGGAGGTCACATTTGAAGTCGATAATATTGAAGAACTAAATGTGTTGTTTTTATAGTGCAGTGCTTGGCCAGTAAAACTCTCCAAGGGGTGTACAGTACAGCAGAATCCCAATGTGAGGGCTCTGAATTTAAGGTTTTCCTGTATTTTCATGTTGTGTGGTCCTGGCCAAAACCCTGTATAAATGTTGGATTTTTCTTGGTACAAGTTTCTCAGTCTTACATTTGCCCACATTTAAGACATTAAGATTTGGTCCATATGCCATTTTGAGCCTTAGTGTAGAGCTTGTGTTTACAAACTCGGTGTTGGGCTGTATGAATAACGCCATAATTATGTGCAGTGGAAGTGAAGAGACATTTGAATCAATTGCAAACTATCGCAAGAACATATTGTCATAAAGACTGAAGAAGATAAGGGGGTGGGAGTGGTGAACAGTAGGAAGTAAATTTAAAACTCAGTGATTAAGTTCTCAGATTTTGTGGGTGAGGGTGAAAGAACAGGCATCAGGCACCATGACAATAGAGAAACTGTTGGTCAGTGAAAAGTGGAAGTGGTGAAGAAACTGTGATGGTGATGAGGCAGGTGCAGAACCTGCTGTTGCCATGTTTGGTGAGGCAGTCTGAAGTGTTTGAAGGTATGAGCCCATACTTGGGTTCTTTCAAGACTGACAGTACCAGTTTGAGGAGACTTGAACATTTGGAGAGTGAGGTGTTCTTCATCCTCAATTGTTTTAAACAGTGACATTTCAGATATACAAGAATGCAACTTACTCTGTATTGACACTTCACTCTGTAGTATTTGATTGTTCTAAATTGAGCTGTGTTTTGTCACACCACATGTTACTGTCTTTTCAGAGCTGTTGATAGAAGAATGCGCACATAGAAGGCGTTTTGCAATGCAATCCTCATTTGAATTATGTTTCAGGTTTCTTTTTGTGTCCCATAAAATATAAAAATATAAATGTGAAATTGGTTGAGGAAAACTGTTATTAGGTGTAAGTTCAGAGTGACTTTTTTTTTAACATGACAGTAATTTTGTGCTTGATTTTGACACAACCTACATTTACGATTTCTAAGACGGGTTCACAAATCCCATGCACCAGGTCACAGTGGCAACTAAATTTTGTGCAGTAGCAGCTGATGTTTGTGGGTCCTGAGTATGGAACATGCTTGTCACCCTTGTGGCGCCAATAATTTGAAGGTAGCACCCAGATGTTTGGAAAATTTGTGCTCTCATATATATATATATATTAAGACCCAGGAAAATATTTTAATAATTTTGGCAAAATATGAAAAATGTGGTAACACACTATTTTATGTAGGAATTTATACAGCGTAAAGAATTTGGGATCCTGCGTTTCTTCAGTGATGAGGCATTGCCCTTGATCGAATATGTCCGGTAATGCAGTCTGTTTAGCTTTCTTTTTGGTCTGATGATGGCTTCGTTAGAAACTGCCAGCATTTAGCCACTTCCATCTCTTAATATGGTCTTTGTATCGACTGAAATACTGTCGCGATATTTCACATTATGAGTGGCTACTGACAGGGCAGCTGGAGCTCAATTATGAACAGTATGCCCGTTTTCCCCCCCTGAGTGCAGTGACTAGCTGCGGACTGTTTGGGTGCAACTTACTATAGTTCAAATGTAAGTCATAGGCACTGTTTAGTGCAGTGACAGGCTGCAGGTTTGATGTCCGAGTTCCTTGATTGGAGGTACATCAGAGTAGCGCAGCCAGTACAAGGAATGGCTAATAGCTGGAAGGCCGGCATAGGAATGAAAGCAGTTTTTATTGGACTGTGCTCATCTTTATTATTCGTCTGCTCCCCGACCCACCGAAACGTCGGTGTGTTATTTCCAACCCCTTAATATAAGGCACGAATCAGTGTAGCATACCCTGAAACTGTTGAATGAATGGTGTATTAGGCATCTGTGTGTGTGCACAGTTACTCATTGAAGTAACACAACGCTGCAATACGTGTGGAATGTTCGTGAATATTCGAGAGGTATTACCGTACGCAATTGATCGGCTTTGTTAGTTCCCCCTTTATCCGTTGCACGACGTAGAGCGCTGTGGTAAACAGTTGTGATGCAGGCTGCAGTAGACAGCGATTGAACAGAAGAACGTCCAGGTGTGAATGTTAAATTTGTTTTGTGTTTTTTTTGTTGAAGTTGCTGTTATTTGTTTGTAACGACTTTGTTGTAAGAAATGTTAATGGCTGAAGAGGACGGCACGACATTTTGCAAGTGACTTTACTACGACCTAATTTCTCGCCCCTCGATCTGTGTTGGTGAGTCCCGTTTCGATTTTTTCTGGCCTTTGCGTGTCACTAAAAGACCTTCTGCAACCTTTGATTTTAGTGCCTTTGGTCTTCTATATATGTGCTTAATGAATGTGGGTCGATATATGTTTGTCTCGTCTAATTGTAGACTTCACTCTGATTTACTGTACTTGTGCTCTGTGGGTGGTTGCTGCCATTATTTTCAGCTGCTTTAATTCAGAAGAGTAATATGACACAATAGTATTGAGTCACAAACACATTGATACAATACAGAATACAGAGGGCTAACTCCATGTTTGTCGCAGGACGTATTGCGCATTGATTGTTTACCAACACCCATTACCCAGGAGTGTTTACTCCAATTACTCCCCTTTACAGTATTTAAAATAACACTACCCTCTCCATCCGTGTTTCCAGTTCTGTTTTCCTCATTTTAGTTCTCCAACTTTCATCTTACTCTATATAAAAATTTTCCAAAGTACCCCAGTTCTGCCATCTTGGTGGACATTACATTTTACTCGTACACTGCTTCCTCAGTAATTAGCCCCATAACCCTTTAACGCCGAGTTAAATCCCGTCTATAAGTCCCAGGTCGCCGAATTATTCTGCGGGAATTTAAATTTTGCGCATGCTTTTCGAAAAACCTGAATATTTTGAGAACTAAGCGGGATGAGTTTGTGAAACAAAAAGCATTTTGTGGGGAAGGAAACAGACATTGCTCAGTGTGCCTTCAAATGCTGTAATATCCTTATTACATGATGGAGAAGATAAGTTTGTAAAAAAACTTGTAAATATCCATTTTCTTTTACTTAAATTGTGGTCGAGGCTCCAACTGTTTGTACGGAGGGCGGAAGAAAATATATCTTATAAGGTGTTCTTTGTGTGGTAATCCGCAACACAAAGCGCCACGTCACACCTGACACATTTGAACATCACAGTTCGCGTCAGGTCCCTTGCTGAACACACGCGACATCGCTGTTTCGTGGAACTGCGGCCAGGCCAGTGCTTATTGTGACGTGTGTCCAGTCTTCCGATGATAGTAGAAGCTGGGTCTGGTCTCCCTACAGGCATGGATGGTAGTGGCTCATGCCCAGCCCGTGCCAGCATCTCTCTGATAAGGGTGAGTCGAAAATCTCTGTATGAGATTTTCTTCCCACCACATCAAGATAAGAGGATGTAACTGTTGACAATGGCCAGGTCTAACAGGTAGAAAAATGGCTTTTTTTGTCCACTTCATGTTCGATGGGTGGCTGTGTAGCCATTGGCCATCCTATCTGCATTATCATCATGCCCCATTTGACGGTTATAGTCCGCCACAATTGCCGGCTTTATCGCGTTCCCGTGTTCATTGCGATAATTGTCTTCTTTGGGTGGATCGTGAATGTTTGTCAGGAGGTACACGTCTCTCTTGACCCTCCACACCACAGATGTCAAGTTAACCCTGGTCCTTACTCGAATGTCACCACGTTGCAGTCTGAGTGTCTGGGTTTGAGGTCCTTGGACAGGCCCTTTCTATGTAGCCTCACTGTCCCACAACAGGAAATTTTTTTTCTGGGCCAAGTCGTCAAACAGGTCAGGGGAGGAAAAGAAGTTGTCCACGTACAGTGTATGGCCAAATCCTTCTACCATCTTCTACGCAGACATTTCCGCTTGTCACCTCACGTTGGAGAAAAGGTCCGTCGGAAAAATTGTCTAAGAACTGGTGGTAGCAGCAATTCGTTTCCACAGCCAGTAAAATAATTTTCGCGAAGAACGCAAATTGGAGCGGTCTCTCTCGTTATGTTTGCACCTTCACTGCTTTTCCCGTTGCGGGCCCCAATAAAGGTGTGCAATACACGCCTTCGTAGGTTTCAGGGGGCAGTGTCCACTGAGAGGGTTGTGGCTGTTGACTTGCCACAATACCAACTTCATCCTCATATTCAGAGCTGCTGACGGAAAAATCTGGGCTTGGAGGCTGTGAAATGGAAGACTGTCGTGAAGGTGGGCGTGGCTCCTCATCATCCCCCATGTCAGATGCGTAATATTTTTCCTCGTCGCTATTCGAATCTGTTACAGTTTCTCGTATTTGATTCTGATACAGCAGACGAGCCCGTTTCGCACGAGACACCTCACCACACTGCATTCTGAGGAAAACTGCAGCGCAACTAATGCGTCGAACAGCAAAATCTCAACTGACAGAAGTCGAACATGTGGAAGGTACTTGGAGGAAATGTTTCTTTCCCACACCTAAGAATCATTACTCAGCTTCCTGTTAGTAATACCATAATGTTTAATGACCTAAACATTCCATTCCATTGACTAAATTCAAGACTCAAATAACTGCGCAGTAGGCTTTCAAGACCTATGACACGCATTCATGGCTGATTAGGATTTCAGTAGCTAAGTGTTTACACACAAATGACACAGGACGCCTTGCACGATTGATTGAGGGTTGAGACATTGTGCAGACAATAAAAAGAGAGGGCTGTCAGCGTTGCCAAACGTAGCTTACCAAATTAGTACAGGTTAAAATTGCTGGCATTATTAAAAGCCCAACCATATTCTCCACATTAGCAGGGTAAGGGTTTCACAAATTTCTCTCTTCATGTCTGTATTTCTGGAGATTTTAGAACTACATGAGTGGCATTCTACTTCTCACAACTTAGGCTAAATTTTACTCTCTCCACTCTACTCCCACACGATACGAAAAGTAACATGTGAATTGTATTTCTCGATATTAGTGTGAGAAGTGTTATTACTCCGTTATTTATACATGCATTGATTTTTACTGCACACTCGTACTTTGGTGGAGAGCTGTATGTAGGACGCGGGTATTGCGCTCCGATGTGTTTTTCTTGCCATGGCTTAACAGCTCTTAGTGGGCCAGGGCCTCCTTTTTATCGAGGCTTCGCAATCACACTCGGACACACCACACACGGTAGGACTCCTCTGGACGAGTGATCGGTCCGACGCAGAGACCTTTACCTGACAACACACAACACTCATAAGAGGCAGACATCCATGTCTCTTGGCGGGATTCGAAGCCGCAATCCCAAAAACCGAGCGGTTGCAGACGCTGGCCTTAGACCACGTGGCCACTGGGATCGGCGTAATTAAACAATAATATAATGCAACTGATGGAGGTTTGCTTTTTCGTGTTTCGATCGTCCAGTAACACCACCAAGGTATATGATTGTATAGTCAGGGGGCAAAGGGTTCGAAACTTGGCTCATTTGACTGGCAGTTATTCCTCCCCCCACCTCCTCCCTCACTTTCGATGTACCATTCACGATCACCACAATTAAACACGTTATGCAGTGGCTAGGTTTCCTTACTATGTAGTGGGATGTGCCGGTTTTGAATCTTTATGCTGACATTATACGGATATTACTGCTGGAACTACGAAGGATGTTCAGAAAGTTGTCGGAATGCGCGCGCAACCTCAATTTAAGTCCTGTTATGGGCGTGGTTTCCTAGACTGGATCTTGTGACGGTTTAGTCCGAACATATTTCGTTGTCGAGTAAAGACAGTTATTATCTGATTTAAAGAAACTGATAACGGGCAATTTATTTAAACATCGTCAAGATAAACACTGAATAAACATTTTTACCGGGCCGTTTTATGGTGCTTGCGAGGTGGAGTGTGAAAGAAATGACAGGGAATTTGGCGGGAACACAGCAAGCTACTTAAGCACGACAGTGTCCGGTAGCAGCCAGTAGTTCCACAGCCTCGCTCCAGCAGATACGTCATTCCGGGAACTTCTTGAACAGACCCCGTTCAGTTGATAAAGAGCTTTGAAACGAACAAATAAACAGATTATCATAATCTCACCTATTTCGATGTTAAATGAGGCTTATAGCATTTTCTGCACTGTCCTCCGTTTCGATTTTTGGAATTGTTGAGTGTTTACGTGTTGCTCATAGTGACATGTGATTTATTTCGAAATTTTGCTGCTTTTTCAGGTGATCAAGAAATTCCTTGTTCTTGTGGAATCCAGCTTTCCAAAATTGTCTTGGGGTTGACCTGCGAATGTTCTTATGAATTTCTCCTCTTTTACATGCGTATGGATTGATATCTCGTAGCACTTTACCGTCCCATTTGGCAGTCATATTCGTCGTACCGTTTGTTATAGTGAACAATCTGAGTAGCTGAAAAGGTGTCGTTAAACAAACCAAGAATCGATTGCTCATAGCCTCAGACAGGGCTGGCCCGAGACATGTGAGCACCCCGGGAAGGCTGGCAATTTGGCGTGTCTTCAAACAGACATTCTTTAAACTTTTTGGCCTTAGTATTGGGCTAGGGAAAATTCTTGAGGGCGCGTGCCCAAATTTAGGATTTTTCGGAAAAATTCTTTCGCGTGTGGAAACTCTCGTTTAATAGCACGATATATACGATTATTCCAGAGACGTCTTAGCGTCCCTTAAAGGTTTGCACCCCGAGCAGGTACCGGCTGGCCCTCCCATTAGACCGGTCCTTACCTCAGAAGGATCTACGTGGTCGCTCTTATTTTCATCGGCAATTTTGGGTTGTATTCGAACATTAACTTGGGAATGCGTGTATCGTTCATGCTTAACAAAAGTTGTGTCCATTTGCAACTATAATTTCATTTAATCCTTAGTTCTCTTTATTTGGAAAGTTCTCTTTATTTGGAAGGCAGCACATATATAATGCCTGACCCATAAATGAATGTGGAGGATATAAATTTTAGGATCTCACAGCGATGTTGCTGAGGTTTTAAGTTCTTCTGGCGCTGTGTCGTTGGGTGAATGGTTCGCGACGTTTCGAAGAATCATAGTGGCTTCATTCTCAGGGTGAAGCAATCTTGGACTGCTGGCGTTGAAGGCACTGCGATCATTTCGAACAGACAGGAACTACTCACCAACGATAGAGCGTAACAAACCAGAAGACTTGAATTAAGGATGTTAATTTTATAATCAAGCGCCTAATGTTTTGTACAGTTATTCGGCTGTAACTTAAATAATAGTATGACATAAAACTTAATTGTGTTTGACGGCCTTTAAGCCATTACTCAGAACTGTAAGGTCGTTGTCGGATTGAATGTTTTGCTCAGAAATTTGGTTCGAACTCTACCACTGTTTTAGAACCCTTGAGTCTGGGAAGTTGTTTTTTTTATTGTATATTGAAAATTAGAATCTACCCAATTAGATAGAGTAATTAGTAAGTTTGAGGTAAGAAAAGGTTGTGAGGCAGGCACCATCCATCGGTGGTTCACTGGAGTTGTGCTGTTGAGTTAAATCTTCCGGCCATAATCGTTTGAGTCGTCTGTCGGCTGAGGGGTTGAAGAGAGCTCACATCAGTTGATTACTGTGCTCATTGCTGTGGTTTTTGTATTTGTTGGCGTTGATTCGAGCCACTTCCGTTACGTGCGGGATATCGAAGTCACTGTGCAAGGATTGGTTGGAGACGTACCAGGGGGCACTGCTGATCATTCTGAGCATTTTTGACTGGAATGTTTGGAGGATCTTGATGTTGGATGGCTTGCTGCATCCCCATAGCTCTATCCCTTATGTCCAGGTGGGTCGCAGTATTGCCTTGTGTACGGTTAGTTTGTTGTCTAGGGATAGCTGTGAACGTGCGTTTATTAGCCACCTCATGTAGAGACTGGGAAGTATTTTCCAATGCCAACCGTGGGCCAGTCTCACTGGAGACGATTTTAGGATTCTGTTGAACAGGCCTCGATTTGTGGGATTGTGTGAAGCTAGATGTCCAGTCGTGCATTTGTGTTCATCCTTGGCTTAGCGGTGGCATATTATGATTGTGCCGTGAACACTGCAGTATCCACCGTATTTTTAATATAGAAAATAGAAATTCGTGTACCGAATAGCGGGATCAAATTCAACCGATCTGTTAGTTGAACCCACATATCCCTATATTTGAAACATGTACATACTGTGAGTGCTTGGTATGACGTCATTCCTGCAACTCGAAATAGAAAACGCAGTCCAGTGCGGTTATTCAACCCTGTAAGACCCATTGTTACTGTATGTTCCCCCAAGTTTAACATTCACAAATTCTACCTTCCGCCCACGCAGTGTATTTGTGTGTTCTGTATTAGTCTCAGAACAAACAGAAATTATTTCCCTATATGGAATTAACTAATTGGTTGGTTTTTGTATTTAAGACGGAGTGTGTTTAATGCGCGGTACGGGCTGAATCTTAAAATGTGAATCAGATTAATTTAGTCACCGGCCTCTCAACTCGGAGGTCCCGGCTCGATGTCAGGCCAGGCCATGTGGAATTTGTGGTGGACAAAGTAGCATTGGGTCAGGTTTCTCTCCGAGTACTTAGATATTTTCTTGTCGGCATCATTCCACCAATGCTCACGCTCGTCTTCATCTGTATGTTGCTGTTAGCAGAAGGACAAACGGGCTAAGTCTGGAAACTTTTCAGAATGCAACGCTGTTTGGGAAATCGGGACATTGGATGAAAAAGTATTTCCTTCAGTTTTCGACTTGAAATGTTTAAGTTGCATCTTGTATATGAAAGAAATTTCTAAACGTCTATCGTAATGGAGGTTGTGTGGTTTCTCTGTATCGTTAAAGTAATTGCTAGCGATTTGATTCAAAATAAGCCTTAGCCATTTTATACTCAGCTCGCATTCATTAGTACTCGTTTTTACGATGCGCGTGGCTGTGGCATCGCTTGTGGCAAGTAGAATAGAGATGACACTCGTACGGAATGCACGGAATGAACAATATAAAGCTTAGAGATGAGATATTTATACGGAGTTTTAGTTGGGACGCTTGAAGGAAGAATACCACTTGGCGGACCTAGGCATAGACGTGAGGATAATATTAAAATGTATTTTAAAAATAATATTAGGTTGTGGACTGCTATTATGTGGCTCAGTGCCGGATTGTTGCGATCACTGTAATGTGCGTTTTGAATTGTATAAAAGATGATTAACTTTTTTATTATGCGTGTTAGTTCCTCAATAAAGTCTACGCTGCGTGGACTTGTTTATGGTAATGTTACTCGTATACTGTCGCATTAAATATTATAGCATGTTCTCACCACAGAACAGGCTACAAAAAAGATACCTTTAATAAAAGTAGATTAACTTGCTATCACCACCACATTTCTTTAGCTTGCGATTGTACCTGTCTGGGGTCACTCAATTGTGGGTTCGAATCCCGCAAGACAAGACGGTGTACTGGGTGTTTGCTCTCCCCTAATCGACCTAACGTTTATCATGAACTGTTTCGCACTTTGTAGTCTCTTTTACCAGCTGGCCTACACCGTGCAGACAAAGGAAATTGAGGCTATTAAAAAGATAACAGTGTCTAACACAAGTGGATCCAATGGGGGATGACTATATTAGTAAGAGCGTAGTGCAAGTACTACTCAGAGGGAAGACGAGCTGTAGATAAACAGAGAAGACAGTGGATTGAGACTACTAGACTTCGAATGTATTGTTATAAGTATTATTTTACTTAGCAACCCTCACGATGATCCTTATCATCTTTATCCCATAATGTTCTAAAATTTTTAACTGCCACGAAAATTCCATGTTTCACTGTCACAAGAAGACCTGTGGACTGTCCTAGAGCAGGTGGAATTAATGATAACATCCGTTGACTGAGGAAAGTTGATAAAAATCAAGTGGGTGTGGGGAAGAAGACAGAGCATGGGAGGGGGAGATGAGAGATTTTCATTCATAAAACTTAGAAACGGGAGTCAGTAATGTTATTCATTAGAAGTTGCCATGGAAATTTGGCGTTTCGCTAAGAGATGTGAAATATCACTTGGATAATGTACACTGAGGCAGTTATAAGAAATGAAAATGCAGCTGGTGACGGCTTAAGAGTTATGACTTTCAGTTATCCTAGGACTGGAGTAACGGAAGAAACACTGCGAAGACCATACTGTTCCAAGAAATGGTCCATAAAATGTACGCTTCCTTGCGTTGGCGGAAACAGGTTCGGGACAATTATGCTTGACGCCGTTCAGTGTCTGAAGTCGATTATTCGGCGTTTCCAAAGTTTAATGTACTCCTGCGTTGTCCTTGTGGCCAGAGATACGTGTCATTATGTTCTTCCTTTGTATCAGTGGCGACTGCCGGCATCGAACCCGCAACTGTTTTGGTGAGATACTATTCCTGTATAGTGTTTCCTTTTTAACCTTGTCAGTGCAGACTACAAAATAAAAACAACTGCAGTAGTGACGGGGCTATGCGCTGGACCACAAAAGAGCTGTGGTTAGGATCCCGGCAGGGGCAAGAGATTTTTCTCTTCTCCAGAACGATGAACCAATTTTGGGACCGCACTAGCCCCCTAACCTACTGTTTCCGAGGGGAAAGTGGCTGGGGCTTCGAGCTGACTACCAGTCTTTATGTAGTGACGAGGTTAAGAACATGTGGATTGAACCTCCATTCTCCCATATGGCTTCATAGCTCGGTGCCTAATTAAATACAGGGACTAGTGTGCCCACGTAATTAAAGAGCTTATAAAATGCATCTGTAGCGTGGGAAATGCACACATTGACTAAACGGAGCCGGGTCAGCTCAGTGAGTGAAGTGACTAGGCTGAAGGCTCAACGACTGTGGAACCTTGGTTCGATTACCGGCATGGGTTAGAGATTTTTCTCTTAAAGCGTCCAGACAGGCCCTTGGGCCTCACGTAGAGGTTTATATCTAGGGAGTAAAGCGGCCGGGGCGTGTTTCTATTCATTTATCTTCACTAGTGCTGAGGTTAAGAATGAATGGGGCTGTACTTTCTCTAACTCTCTATGCATTCATGGTGTGTGCAGGCAAAATATTTCCTTTTTAGATGCTTGATACAAAATTTCGAAAAGCGACTGTCACCTTTGTTATATCTGTTTGATGTCCACATGGAACAACTCGGCTCCCACTGGACGGATTTTCATGAAACTTGATACTTGAGTGTTTTTAGAAACTCTCTTGAGAAAACTCTAAGTTTCATTCAAATAAGATAATAATAACGGGTACTTTACGCGAAGACCTATGCAAATTTATGAAAATATGTCGTTGAATACTTGTTAGAGTGATAAAGCTTTCAGACAAAATTTCTAGAGAAAATCAGAACACGCATTTTAGGTTCAATATTTTTTTCTACAAAAATCGAGTCCTTAATGAGATAATGTCGCAAAATACGGTTTGAGCCGGACAGGCCACAGATGATAATATAATATGGATCGTGCTCATTGGATGTTGCATAACTAACCCTACAGAAACACACTCAGAATATGTATTACTTATTGCTTGTCCACTGCAACAATGGTTGCACCAGCGCGCCTCAATATTACGTTGTACGTGCAGTGCCTGTCTTGCTACCTTCATGTTAATATTATAATTAAAGTAAAGTTCATTTTAACACTTGACACTACTCCCCCCTTTTGGGGTGTGACGCCAAACCAGTAAGAACCTAATTACGGTGGGTAAAGGGTGGAGTTGGACATGTTGAGTTTATGATGGGTGAGGTCACATGTCATCAGCCTGTCGCACAGCCGACCGCTCGTAACGCGTCAACAACTTCGTGTGAACAACATTTGCCTTCCTTTACTGGCAAACGAAATGTCCTGCTTTCGAATATTGCCTCAGACCAATTTATCAGTGCCTGCAGGAAAGTGCCGGAGGGGCGTTTCGGCTGAGCTACCAAGAAAACCGATTATGAGGAACTCTATAATATGCTGGACGGTCCGGGTTTCGAATACCCGTGAAGTCAAGATTTTCCGTAACCTTGTAACCGGCCCCGAGGCCCACCCAACCTCCTGTAAAATGAGTAACAAGTCTCTCTCCCGGGGGTAAATTGGCCGGAGCGTGGCGTTGACTACCCACCCCGATCTAGGGCAGAGGTTATAGAAATTGTTGATTTATACTGTTGCTACCCCTCTGGGCCTTCATGGCCTATTGTAGGTGACCTTTACCTCTCTTTGTGAACATTTTAAGTTATTCGTGTCAAGGCAAAATTTCAGCATTTATTTGTAGCGACTAAGGAAAAGCTAAGGATAACCGTGAACCTCAAGATGGGCCTCTTTAGTGGTTTATTTTATGGTACAGTCAGTATCTTAATGTGACGTTGAATTATAGTTGGATTAACGAAAGATTAATTGAGAAGGATTCGGAAGAAAACAGTTGTAGACCAATTGAGATATTATCTTGGACTGAGTAAATCACGAAAACCTCAGGTTAGTCGACGAGCCGACCGGGACTCGAACCAGGCATCTTCTGACTAACAGGTCTCTGTGAGTTTCCTAGATCATACTCAGACTCTGCACACTCGATAGGAATCCTCTTGACGAATGATCAGGCGGATGCAGAGACCTCTATCTCACAGAGCAGAACTTCAAAAGAGACAGACATCCATGTCCCCAGCAGGATTCGAACCCGCAATCCCAACAAACAATTGGCCTCAGTTCTCCGCCTTAGATCGCGAGTCACAAGTATAGCCCATACTAGGCCGAAATAAACCGTTAAAATTAACCGAACCACTTTCAAGAGTGGGTCCCTCGTAACAACATTTCATATAAATCTGTCAAGTGGTTACAGAGAGTAAACATGAGGAAATTTTGGTTCGTATAACATGTTTAACCCTTCAAAGCCCACTGGTTACTTTAGGTACCACTAAGTTTAATGTTCAAAATTTCCACGTTCTGCCCACACAGTTCATTTGTGTGTTGTGCATGGATCTCACGAAAAACAGTGACGTTACCCCATACATAATTAATTGATTGAATTTGATAAGTGAGACAGAGTGTGTTTACTGCGCAGTACGAGCTGTATCTTTATATATAAATCACATTAACTTGAGGTCTCTGTGTGTAGGATTTGCGGTGAATGAATTGGCAACTGAGACTGGTTTTTGTCTGAGTACTTCAGGTTTCCCCTGTCAGTATCTTTACACCAATGCTCATTACTCATCTTCGTCTGCATGTTACTCTTACCAGATATACGGACGAAGCCTAGGAACTTTCATAATGCAGTGCTGTCTCGGAAATCGGGAAGCATTCGATAGATAAGTACTTCCACTAAGTCTGTCTGGCCGTGCCCTGGTTCCGGGGGTTAGGTGCCATCCTCACACTGGTCAGTCCCGGGTTCAATTCCAGGCTAGTATGTTTGCGGTTTTTGGTGGTTAAAGTGACACTGGTACAGATTTCCCTCCAGGTAATTCGACTTTACCTGTCAGTATCATTCCATCTGTGCTCCATAATTATCTTTATCTGAATGCACCTATTACCAGACAGACGAAGAGAAAAGATTAGAGGCCTTCAGAAAGTATGCTTCTCTGGAAATCATGGAGCTTTGGATATGGAAGTAATGCTACTTTGTCTTTGAACCACCCTTTCATCAGTGTGTGCACCTCAAGACTGACGGATAACAGTATTAAATACACAGACTAAAGTCGGGTCATCGACACGAAGTCTGACCGACCGATAGATCGTCACATGTAATGTGACTTTTCACATTAAAGAATTAACTCATAAGTGAGTGTTTAATTTCTCCTGACAGGATACGAGTTACCTCCATGACGGTTCCCGTTTCATGTCAGTACCTCCCTCTGGGCTCTACAGTTCGTTTCCACCTCCACCAACGAGCAGTAATGAGAGGCATCAGTCTTCTTGGCTTCCTTCAGCTTCTCCGGTTGAATGGTGGAGTGGTCGATGCCTTCCAACAGGCTTCAGTTTTGTGTTTACAGATTCCCACGTGCTATTCACGATAATGTCTCCATTTATTTCGATGCTATAAAACGTTCGCCGTTGAAAGAACGACGTGCAGTTTTCTGTGAATTAATCGGTTCTAATTCATGGTTAACTTAGTACATATAAAGCTGCAGGTGGGAGGGGAGCTGTATCTCTGCTTCTTTCTTTGTGTGTAATGGGTAGGTTGATGCTTCAGTCATTCGTTGCACAGCACCTGTACCTTTGAACCTCACTTTGTATAAGCTATTAGCCCTTTACAGGCATCAGAGGGAGGGAGGGACGTAAGATCTAGGAAAAGAGTAGACGAAGGGGAAAGCCAAGGGAGAAGTGAGATTGTTTTGTTTAAGGACGGGAGAGAAACAATTTTACTTTGTTAGAAGATTTCCATGCTTGGGCTGCTCGTCACTCTGACAGAACCAGTATAAAATGGATTTTCATTTACTGGCGAGTGCTGAAGTGCTAATTTGGAAAAATATATATAGTATATAGGTATGTAATTCGTGAACTTTAAAACAAAGGGATTAATTGTGGTGAATTTACATCGGAAGGGCTGCATGGGAATCAGCAGCAAGTTGGAACTTGGGATCCGTCTCAGCATATGCTTGAAGGCAGAGGAAAACCAAGAAAACCCTTAGTGAGATGGCCGGTCGCAGGACCTACCGGATGTATACTGACTGCTTTGAGAAAAACCTGTCCCAGTGTCCCTTTTCCACACTGGCCTGGGATCGAAAACAAAAATCTCAGCGAGAGGCCGGCGACTAATCTCCTGAGCCATGACACGCCCTTGCAGACAGAAATGAAGCTGAATTATATTAAAAAATTCAGTCCGTACCGCTCAGTAGTCATACTCCGTCTCAGTTATAAAAACCAGTCTCTTAATGCCGTGTAGAGAAATAATTGTTGTTTGTTCTGAGATCAGTGAAAGACACATAAATGTGCTTTGTGGGCATGATGTAGAAAATGTTACTGTTAAGCCACGATGTGTATATATAGTAACCACTGGCTTTAAAGAATTAATAGGTTGCCTTAAGATAGTTTGGTGGTTAGTAGATCGATCAATATTGATGTCTAGAACAGAAGTTAGGAAATTTATTTTTCATGAAAAATATTGAGGTTTATTTATATCGTGTCAGCAGTATGTGTGAAGGCATTCGAGCGTGAAGTTGGAGCGGGTAGGGCTGTATCAGGAAACAGAAGTAGTTCACAGCTCGCGGTAATTTTAACGGAAAATTGTTCCATCATGCAGTCTATGGAGTAAAGCATTTCTTTGGACGCGCAGCATTACTTTCCGAAAGGAAAACACTTTTTCAATAAATTAGTAAGATTATTAACGCAGTTTGTCAACAGTAATGTAACATATAACACATTTCTTTTTATTTTTATATACTGAGATTCTGAACTTGTAGCAATATTTGCGACTTACTGCATTCTTTTCAGTGACGTTTATTTCTACCATTTTCTGGTCTTCCTATTAACCATTATCATTTCTGTTAACATGCGGAAGCCATAGTCTCCGATAAACGTAGAGATAGATCAGGTAAAGAGGGTTGAAGAGGTTACTTTAATTTTTGGTTTATCTCAAGACACTTTGGGGCCGGTCCCAGGGTCGGTCGAAGGCGTGGGACTGCGGCCGCTCGCCTGCTGAGATTGTGGGTTCGAGTCCCACTGGAGGCATGGATGTCTGTCTGTCTGTTGTAAGTGTTGTGTGTTGACCGGTGGAGGTCTCTGCGACGAGCTAATCACTCGTCCAGATTAGTCCTACCGAATGTGGCGCACCGTTGTGCGTGATCTAGAAAGCTCGTGAAAGAGGAGACCCTGGCCCACTGGGGGCTGTTGCGCCAAAAAAATGTAATAAAAAAATAAAGGCTTTCTCTATAGCACACTATATGCATGGTCTGATGGGAGGGTTATGACGAGTTATTAATTGTGAAAAATGTAGAAAGAAGAGATAGCTATGTTTTAAATTACTAACCCAGAATTAGGTAAGAAGGAACTGAAGGAGTTGCATGATCTCTACTTCTCACAAAATACTATTCGAATGATTAAATAAAAAATAATAAGATGGGTGGTTCATGTGACACAAATGGTGAAGAGGAGAGCTGCATACGGGATTTTGGTGGGGAAACCTGAGGGAAAGAGACAACTTGGATAACCTAAGCTTAGACGGGAAGGAAATATTAAAGTGGATACTCAAGAAGTGGGATGGCGTGTGGAATGGATTGATGTGGCTTACGTTTGGGGTAAGTGGCGGGGTCTTATAAATGCGGTATTGCAGCTTCGGTTTGCATAAAATGCGGTGAATTTACTGGCTAGTTAAGGAACGGTTTGCTTCTCAAGAAGAACCCTGATCCATGGAGTTAGTTATTTCAGAAATATTTTTAAGTGTTAACAACAGTTATTTTTCAAGTGATTGCTTCTTTTTGGGTTCTTACATCGTGTGAAAAAGTTTGTTCAGACGTTTCGTTGGAGCAAGTCGGTACTGCACGGTGGGAAACCTCCAAAACGACCATTATTTGAACTATCCTAGGACTTGTTTGGCATGCCTGAGGAAAATAGTAACCTTTTAGTGCTAAACCCATCCAGCCGCGATATTTGCTACAGGATAGCGCGAATGATGATAATTATGACGCGGAGGTGACTGATGGTGATACAAGGCGCTCTCGGTCTGTTGTTCCAATAAACTCTGCTAGATCTGCGCCAAGGAGACTAATTGAAAATTGAGTTAAAGCCCCACACATTCTTAGCCTTGGCTGTGGTTCATTGTTTCTCAAACTTGCTGGTACCACGAACAATTTGCACGGTTTTAACCAAGTGTGCACACCGTCCTTCCATACACGACCTTAGGCTGTGGACCCCAAAGACAACTCCCGGACACCTCGTTGAATTCAGATGTCACTGTATGGCACCATTATTCCAAATAAACAGATTTTCTGGGATATTAAAATACTGAACACCAATACTCAAACATCTAACTCCATTCAGCAGAATCCTTTCTTTGAAGCTAAGCGTTCTTCAGCCATTCAAGAAATTCTCCGCTTTTTATGGAACCCGATGGTTCATTCCCACATTCACGAGCACATGACACCTGTCCCTGTTCTGAGCCATTTGAATTCAGTGAATGCCCCCCCATCCCACTTCCTGAAGATACATTTTAATATTATCCTCCCATATATGCCCGGGCGTTACAAGTGGCCTCTTTCCATCAGGTCTCCCCACCAAAATCCTTTAGGCATCACCCCTGTTCACCATACATGCCACATGCCTCGCCCAGCTCATTATTGATTTGACACCCCAATAATATTTGGTCAGGAATAAATTGTGTGAAGCCCCTCGTTAACAGTTTTCTCCACTTTCTTGTTAAACCCTCCCTGTTAGGCTCACATACCTTCCTCGGCATCCTCAGCCTGTGTTCCTCCTATCAATGAGACTGACCAAGCTTCAAACCCATACAAAACAACAGGTAAAATTACAGTTCTATATAAGCGTATCTTCGGGTTTATATTTTTGATAGCAAACTTCTAATAAGAAATAAAAAAATTAGCCTACGGAACCCAGGTCTGCGGACCATACTTCAATATCCACTGTTCCAGCTGAAGATGTGTTATCAGCCTAACATTCTACTCGCTTTTTATTCCGGGGAAAAGTTCCCACTTTTCGAACTAAAGAGGAAGCTGGACGGACACGCAGACCGGTATAGATACTTTGCAGAAGAGAAAAGTCTCTTTACTTGTCGGGAATCGAGCCACGACTCCTCGGTCGTCCAGCCCGTAGCCTGGTCACTGTACTGAGGTATCCCGGATCGTGAGGCGATAGATATACAAGAGGTTCTGGGGGGAACTGCGTAAGCCACACTTCAGATGAACGCCACGAAGTAAAGCACGAGGACAGCATTAACCCAATTGAAGCTAAGGTAACGCCTGTTGAAATTGAAGAACATCTGACATATCACGTACCTGGCTATACTTTCTGAACATGACTTTTCCATTGTTCCACCTCTATATATTACAGCCACCGATAAACTCTTTAATTCAGGAGTGCACAAATCCCAGGAGTAGGTCGCCGGTCTATTGAATTCTGAACGGTAGCTGCTAATATTTGTGGGTCCTCAGTACACCACTTGCTTCACGTCACCTTTCTCGCGCCTACAGTTATGAGTTGGCTTTTATATTTTGGGAAAAATTTCTCACCCCTGATTTAAATTGAGATTTTACTCAATTTGCATTTAATTGATCTTTCGTAACGGAGGCCATGCCATTGTATTTCGTAAATTGAATACCAGGAATAACGCAGTCAACACAACTATTTCAACTATTTTTGTGTACGTAAAATTCTTCCACTTCTCAAACTTTAAGGGTCATCATGAGGCAATTGTGTGTGAAAAGTCGGCGGTAAACCCTTAAAATTCTCATTTATATAAAGGAGAACTTTTCCTTACAAATTATTTTTTTACAACTGTATTTTTGAATTGAAACCTACTTAGCAACGGCCTTCTTTGTACAAAGGTCGACGAACACTTAGAGTCTTCATTACTTTGAAAGAGAAATTTTTCTCACAAATTTTTTATCGCAAGTATTTTATTTTATTAAACCTACATATCAATAGCCTGAATTTTATGTAATGTGAAATTTTCTTCGTGTTTTCGTAGTTGTGTTAACACGAGCGAATTTATTTCGCTATTTTAGAAGATGCCAAGTTCTTTTGTTGTAAAGTGACTATAAAAAACATGACATCTTGGAATACACTGAAATTAATTCGATACTTTTAACGTTTGTTACAGACATTCTCCTACTTGTAGACTTAAGAATTCTCTTGTATATTACTGTCTGCAATAAAGGGTGAGGATAATCCTGCAGGACCAAAGTAAAATGGGTAGCAGTTCTGCTTTATATTTAAAAGGTCCCAGGTTCGGATCTTGTTCTGCGGTACGTATTTTGTAACCAGCTTTCCATCCCGTCCCCAGCACCGCTACACAAATGCCCGGACAGTACTTCAAATTAGGCAGTGAACGAAATTTTTCTAAATTCCTCCCAATTTATTATTCACTGTCCATTGAACCTTTAGACGATATACAGTGTCTTTCTTTTATCGCCATACCGCACGCGGCGGCTGTATTGCATAGAAAGTTGGAATCCGCCGGGACATCCCGTGACATCTGTGATGCTGAGAACAACAATACAAGAAACGCGCTGTATGATATGAATCAGTGAAATAGTCATTCAATAAATAATAAATAAATTAATTAATTTTCTTAGAAAGGCCGCTCCTGTTGCTCGTATTGTTGTATAGACGGTTAATATGCCCGCGCTGATGACCGGCGGTTTAGACGTTCAGTAATAAAATTTGTGTTCCTGCGTTACACAAAACAAGAACGCGGAGTCTCGCATCTTCCCTTCTGTTTTGCAGGCCCATACATATCCTGTCTGTCTGCAATCAGACGAAGGTTTCGTGAATGTCGCTAAAAGTCAATTTCGTTCTCTGAAAGCATTTTATTTTGACAGTAACAGAGTATGTTATGTTTCTGCTACTGTTCGTTTTGTGAATCGTGGCTTCTGTTTGCGAGATGACCCGGAGGAACTGAAACTGTGTGCGGGAATTTTACTGACCAGTTGGGCACTGCGGTGTGATAGAGAAATGGTACGTGCTAAGCGTAAACTGATAAAGGCTTATAGTAATATCAGATGTTAACATACTGACTGGATGTAACGTAAAAAAAGGTGAAGTTGTACATGTGCTGGCCGTTAAAACATACAAGCAGAATGGAGGTATGTTTCCATTAGTTGTCACCGTTGGTAATAAATGGAGGCAAATGAGTGCATGTGTCATTTATGTGTCTGATTTAAACTGTGAAACTGGAGGAGTTATTAAAGTATTTTGTTCCGGTATATTCACATTACTGATTGCAATTAGATAAGTATTTTGCGGTCCTATGTCAATGAGCCGAGTTTGAGCGTACGAAATGTCGCTCGGAGTTCCCACATTTGTCATCTGTGGCTACTTGTATTAATACGTTCTTTGAAAATGAAGCAATTTTGACTTAACTTAATAAAAAAAATGGCATGATGTTGCAGCAAAATCAGAACTTCCCAGGTCTTTAATTCTAAAATTTTGCTGTTTATATGATTCGATAAGGTTTTTGAGAAACTCCTCCTAAAGCGACTTCGGTCCGATGTGGACCTTTCCCACCTCATTCCCGGCTACCAGTTTGGTTTTCGACCCGGCCACTCTCCTATCCAGCAGGCGCATCATGTTGTCAATGCGATCGTGATAAGCCTTGAAGAACGCGCACTGTGCACGGCGGTCTTCCTTGACGTCGCCCAGGCGTTCGACAAAGTGTGGCACATCGGCTTGCTGTATAAACTGAAGGCCTCCCTCTCAGGCCCATACTATCTGCTCCTGCAGTCATACCTTACCGACCGTTACTTCCAGGTCCGGTATAATGGCATGTGCTCTGACTGCTACGAGGTGAGATCCGGTGTCCCCCAGGGCAGTGTTCTTGGCCCCCTGCTCTACTTACTTTTCACCGCC
>Ga0136643_10001251_pt1 | contig 30542 bp, 17 predicted proteins | sample TergutLab28metaG_FD_96883 | JGI IMG/M metagenome (GOLD analysis project Ga0136643, IMG submission 96883) | Labiotermes labralis P1 segment gut microbial communities from Petit-Saut dam, French Guiana - Lab288 P1 (version 3) (version 3) | ecosystem: Host-associated > Arthropoda: Insects >...
TCATTACCGTACTCCCAAGCGTCCGCCACCTATCCCTATCCTGGGCCAACCCAATCCAGTCCACATTCCCACATCCCACCTCCTGGAGATCCATCCTAATATTATCCACCCATCTACGCCTAGATCTCCCCAGTGGTCTCCTTCCCTCCGGTTTCCCCACCAAGACCCTATACACCCCCCTCTCCTCACCGATGGCTAGTACACTAGTATTTTAAAAAACAAAAAAAGGAATTTCACAATATTTATTCTAACAACTGCACAACCACAAAAAGTCAATAATTTATAAACGTAAGACAGTCGGGCTGTGCATCTTCTGGTGTACATCCCTAGTAACACAAAAACGAATTTCGTCTTTCGCGACACCAATGGTAGGTCCATGAAACGTAGGTTAATATTGTTAAATTTGGGCCAAACATCTTTTCTTTACAACGCTTAAATTATGAATTTACTTACCGGCTCACCAACCGGAAATGGTCACATAGTTTTTTCTAAACGTTTGACAAGATGGTTTATGCAAGGCCTTGATACGCAAGAAAAAAATCTATAAAGAAAGGGATTTTTTTAATTTAAAATAAGAGCCCAGAAATTAAATTTACCCCTAAAAAAGGGCATATCCGGGGAAACGATGATATCTGGTCACCGTAGTTGTAACGTCCAAGAAGTACAATTTCTCTTATGTAGTGTGGTAATCTACAAGTTGACCCCATATACAACATTTCACCTGGCACTAGCGCCTAGATAAGTTCCGACTGCCATGTCGGCCGGCACTAAGCATCTCACTACCAAATACTTCTACCCAGAAAAACGATATTGGATAGCTTAAAACAACAGCATACCGGCCACTGTGCAGCGGCAGATACCTCATCAAGTCAATTTTGGGGTTCCATAAGCAAGGAGAAAAGCTGGCACCATTTCTGGTGGGTAAGTAATCAGAAGTATATTCATCATCACGGCGTAAAACAAATACTATTCCGCTCTCTTTTCAGTGGGTATATTTTGAACTCATCCCCCCCCCCAATATTCTTTTTCGTTAAACTCTAAAAAGCCTCTCCTTTGTAGCCGTTTTTGTTGCTCTGTTTTAATGAGAAAATTGTTTGTTTATGGCGAGACAGCCCCCAGTGGGCCAGGGCGTCCTCATTCAAGACGTTTCTAGATCACACATCATGACGAACGACAGTCTGTAGGTCTTTTCTAGACAAGCGATTAGTCCGTCGTGGAGACCCCTAACTGACAACACACAACATTCACAACAGACAGGCATCCATGCCCCGGTGGGATTCGAACCCACAATCTCAGACCTACGCCCTTAGACCGCGCGGCCATTGGGACCGGCAATTTGAAAATTACATCATTCAAATATACATGTAGAATGGAAGTCCCACTTAACTATCGAAAAAGTTTAAGTAACACACCAACAAACACTATACGGCACAACAAGCACGTCGACAGCCGGTCTGAAATGAACAGTGTACGACTCACACATAACGCACGACATGCTGCCACAGCATCAAATTAATATAAAGAAGTAAATAACTGAGTGTTTTAAACTGTAAGTTTAGCAAGGAACAAAGTATGCTCCCTGAGGATGATCGTACGATCGAAACATGCAGGAGCGTTTTAAGTGTTTTAATGTAAATTTTAGATTATTTAAGACTATATGTGCATTTGTTAGTGTGTTATTTAAATAAACTACAAAATGCACGGTGCAATGATAAAGATCGAAATATGTGTTTTGTTGTTATTGAAGATGTTACTGCTGCAAGATTTCACTGCACAATTTCAATGCACCCACTGTATTGCACTTAAATGTCATCAGATTTAGAGGTGTTTTAATAAATTATATCTGATTTAAATCTTTCCGATGAAGAAAATGCGTGTCCTATCCTGTAGTGTAGAAGCCCCTGTTACTGTAATTCCACCTCGGTGATGATTTATTCCATCACCGACCCAATGACTCGCTAAGTTATAAAAATGCGAAACACAAATTTACGTGATAAGGTGTTGCCAAGCCACGAAGCTGCTCGAAATACCACCATGACACTGAGAAAGCAAGTCACACACTGCTCTCTGGTACTAGTTTGTTAGTTAATTTCCACCAACAGTTTAGATCAGGACGTCAGATAACACTGTTCTGCTAGACATGCGCATCATCGGATTGTGTGTATTGTATTTATTCCATTACCGACTGATTCGTTTTTCATATTTTAGTTTAGGGTTTAATGACAGTACATACTCCTAAAGATTCGTTATGTAATGTTTCTGAAGTCAATGAAATTTATATCACTTGAATTGTTGGTACTGAAAATAGGTCGTGCCGAAACCTGAACTGTATTAAATACAGTAGTCTTCCAGTACATAAAACTTGCTTCTTGCACACTGAGCATGACTGCAAATGGCTTACGCCGAACTTGGTATCGCCTCCAAAAAAACTACTGTCGCCTACCTCCTATTATCACGAAACTCATCATCACTCAATACATTTGTGTGGGCATCTTCTACAGCGAATTTTATAAAAATCGGGTGAAAAGTGCAGAAAATAGGAATGAATTTCGTTTACTTCTTTACGCGCAGTATGTTTTTCTCCGTACCCGTTCTCACGACTCATAAATGCTCAACGTCATTATGTAGAAATATTCGATACCAAATTTGATGCAAATACGACAAGCAATATAGACTGTACAAGTAGAAATTCACTTGCGCATTTAAGACGTCACACGCTAAGCCGATTTTCACATATGGTCGTTCAACTAATTTTTGTATTTAAAAAAATCTATATCGAATTTCATTAAAATATGCAAACGCTTTAGTCGTTGATATTAGTCACGGAAATAGGACGGGCACCGTCTCCACAAACAGCTTTCTTTTTTAACTTCGAAAACAAAGCCAAAAAGTGGATTGAAACAGTGGGCAAGAACGACGGAGAGGACTTAGCTATTGATCAATGTTGGATATTATATCTTTTGACAACTCCATATGTTCACGCCATTGTTATGGTTATCTACAGTTTACAAACATCAACACACGTCTCGTACAGAATTATAGATGCATTAAATACATGCATCGTACATCATTTATCGTCGAAATGTTTTTTCCTTTGTAGAATTTCCTTTTAAGTAACACGAACAGCGCCGTGGTGACGATCATAGTGGCTATACCTACAGATCAGCAATGATGATAACGCGTGAACCTTCATGCTCGAAACTGAAGCATACTTTGTTACTTTTAATTACACATCGACCATCCGAACTTCTGAGGCACTAATAACCCTGGATACACTTGAGGTTTTGAATTCTCACAAATGTGACTATCAAGATTCCCGTCTCGTGATATGAGACGCCGTGTATTTTGGTACCAATGTTTAGGACGAACACGCTGCTTCCATATTCTATCCTACAAAACGTCAAAATCTACCAATTTACACGACGCCACGTCCAAGAACACTGAGATTTTCAGCACTACTGGACAATTGAAGCAGAATCTGAATTTTGTGCTGCATTGGTCTTAGATGAATGTGCAATTTGAATTGAGCACATGCTTTTATTCAACATAAAGCATGACGACTGATTGAAACCTACATTTAATTTTCGGTGTTAATAGTCACACCAACAGAAGCACTTACACTATACTCTTGAGGTTTTGTGTGACGATATATCACAAAAATTTTCACTTATTTGATAAATAAAAGCGAAATACATAAGAGATTACTGTACAAATAATGGCGTACCTCGTTAATCAGTATTTCTCAAACTTTTTCATCCGCGACCCAGATTAGGCAACTAACTTTGTCTCCAACCGCAGGACACAAGACATAAAGACAGAGGCGCAAAATACAAGACGTGAATTGGTGTAACGTGCGTGACATTATAATGAATGACTGCAATGAAGATAGATATATATGCATTTACTACATACTTCTGTATGAGTCTGAATGTAGTACTGTGACACCTCTTATGGTTCTTATGCATAGAATTCGTCTTTATGATCTTGCAATATTGAATTTTTCCGTGTTTCACGAGGTATCTCTCAAATTGAGAAAATTTTGCAAACTGTACGTTAACTTTGGCGAAAAACGACAATTTTGACCGATCGGATAATTTTTCTCTGAGAGGTTGGCAGCCCTGGTAGTCAATTGCGATTTATGACACAACACTCAAACCGACATGGCTACATTGTCACTACGTATGATTACGTTTACATGAAATACTGCTTTTAATACACTCGTCAACGTAGTGTGTTAGGGATAAGTGAATTCATGACTTTTTTCGTGATCCACTCAGGATAACTTCACACTGTTACAGTTAGATTACTTCAATTTTTGTAAATAACCAACTTGACGCACAATTCTATTTCTTATATTTATTCCAATTCTCTACATGTTTCGAGCAAACATGTGTCATCACTAGCAGAGTCAATTGTATTAATACGACCTCTGGTATGTGTCACTCTATGTAGGTGACCGTGTGGTACGCAGGTTACGTAGAACTCCGTCTAAACCTGCATACCACACGGTTACCTACATAAAGTGACACATACCAGAGGTCGTATTGATACAACTGACTCTCCTGATGATGAGCACATGGTTGCTCTACACATGTAAATTGGAATAAATAAATATAATAGTGCGTCAAGTTGGTTATTTACAAAGATTGTAATAATATGCACGGTCAACAAAACGTAAACGACTACTTCAATTGTTTGGCCGCTCTTTAATGGAGATCGTGCAGTTCATACAACTTACCGAGTATGTTCGCTAATGATGTTAACACTTACAATTACCAACAAAAATAAAGCACAGCTTTACAAATATGTCCTGTGTATGTCGTATACTTATTTCAATTCCATACAGCCGCATTACGTTCCTTCAGCCCCAAAATTCGAGCTATGTACCCGAGACAAATGAAAGAATTCACAGAGAAACCGATTTTGTTCCTTCAGCCCCAACCCTCGAGCTATCGCTCCTAAGAGACAAATGATCGAAAACATCTATCGAGAAAGACAACTACAAACGGTACTACGAAGTACTGCAAAGGGTTGCTGTAAACATTGGTAAATACCTTCATTTTCTCTTCTTCACCTATTCGTTCCACTCAAAAACGCCAACTTTAAGTCGCCAGTAAAACTTCTAAACTTCTTAAGTCATAACTTCCTCTTCCTTGAGATACCTTCTACGAATATCTATGATCTCGTTTTTCCCTTTGATATTTTCGTGATCTTTTTAAATTACGCTCCATGAACATTTTCGCGGCTCATTTGAAATCTGTTTTGGCCACTTCATATCCATGCCTAAAATAGATATATGATTATGCAATTCAACGATTATGTAAAAGAAGATTAAAACTGCAAAATGATCACTTTAGTTTTACCTTTTATCCTACTTCATTTAATAATGTGTTCTACCATCATCACACCATCCTTGGTTGAAATAGTATTAAATTACAATATTTCAGGATGAATTTTTCTAAAGGGTTTGGACTCAGATACGTTAAAACACATCATGAGAAATGCATGGTGCTCTGGATCAGTGACTGATAGGCATATGATCATTCCAAACCCAATTTTCGACACTTCGAGCCAAACTAGCAGACCAAAAGGCCACTGTCTCTTCCCACAGTTTACAACCTGTGTCCCAGTAACTCACGACCTACATAGTCCATACTTACACACACGACAGAGCACACACACAGCGGCATACATTATGCAAGAAACAATTGGTATACTAAATTATAATATCAACGGGCACCAAACAGCTGAAGTAACAATTATTCATACTAAAGCCTTTATATGTTAGACAGATAGCAACAAAATATATAAATAACCAACAAATGCACTTTCATATTCTACAATGTATTCATACACAATATTCTCACCAACATGTTTGGGCCAGTATTCTGTCATTGGTGGGGCTGTGGCGTAAACCCTACCAGTTACCCACATCACCTATACTCTGGAATATTGCTGCCTTAGAAACCACACCATCAAACACTAAACAATTTTAACTCCCACAATTTTAATAACTACCCATTCTTAATCTACATTTACATTACTTAAATAATTTCAACTAGAATTATACAGTTTTAATTATTATGGAATGATGGCAACAGAGTTAAATACAATTATATTCTTGTAATAAAAACACCACCCTGAAGATGGCTGGAATAATGGCCACAACATGTAGGTGAGAATATTGTGAATAAATACATCACTAAATATTAAAGTGTATTTGTTGGATATTTCTATATTTGTGCATCTGATTAATGCAAGGAAGATGGAACATATTATGGTAAAAAAATAAAAAATAAACAAAATAATTATATTTACAGGTTTATATAACCTATAGCCAAAAAACTATAAGATATAATCTGTAAAGATATATAGGGGTATATGTACCTAACCATAAATGGTGACAAGACAAATACTAGATACAGTTATAGATTTTAGATTATGCCCATGTAGGATACTCCACAAAAACACACCTACAGTAGAAACAATGCCACACAAAATAATAGTTGTATATAGGAGATTTGAGGCTTCGTTATGGTGTGCTTGAGGTCTTCCCCCGTTTTGGGATGTTATGCAGCAACTGTTGGTAGTTGTTTCCCATTATTTCAGGGCGGTCATCAGTCTTATAAGGACTCTCTGACCCTTGAAGATGGAACCAATAGGCTGTCCTGAAATGTCAGCATTGTTAACGATGATCCTGGTTTGAAACCAGATCAGAAATATGCTCGGCAGAGAGATAGGCAAAATTACATTCAGAATAAAGTAAAAATTTAGGACTTTGAGCAAAATAATTCCGCTTTGTGTACAATATATCGGTTCATTGTGAGGGTACAAACTTCAAGGTTATTGGTATTAAGTTTATGACTATGTTTATCATGCAGAGGGATGCAGCATGCTCTTAGCTAAGGGTTATGACCGTATCGCTGCTTTGACCCCCTGAAAATAGAAACATTCTCTGAAGCCTTCGGCACACATCAATCGGACAGCTGTTTATGCTTGACCAGGGAGGTGGCCAAAAAGCTAGCCCAAAAATTGGATTCAGAGACAATTCGTGGCTGACACCCTTGCGACCTAGCTGAAAGGAAAATACAGTATGATAACAGGGAGGTTGATGAAATTTCTAACAGTGCCAGACACAATTAATTTAACTTGGAATATTGAACTTCAAAAATTAAAGTCACTGTGAGAATAAACTTGACAAGGACTAACCTCAATTATCCTTCTTGTCATCTGGTCAGTAGACACTTTGCGTTCCTGTGACCACCAAACATTATACTTCCTGGGTGGAGTTTGTGTTCCCGAATTTGAGATTTGGCCGGTTATAGTACACAACGATAAAAACAAGCTCCATAACATCTCAGAACAGCAAAGACCTCAGTTATCAGTATATATTATGAAATTATCACATAATCCATTCACTTTACTTTTATTATCCTAAATTTTATGGTACCCCAAGTGTCATGTGACACCATGACAAGGGCTGCAATATATGAGACACTGCAAAGAGGATGAGATCTCACTTCCTTTGGCAAATACAACTAAAGGCATGAAAACATAATATATACTAAACCAATAATAATGTAAACCAACATAAATACTTTGATTTCCACTAATGTTTGTATACAGATGAACCTGATGATCTGGTGAAAAGGGGTGAAACACATACCGTCTCAACCATTTAAATAAAGAACACATACAAAGTTATGTTGCCCTATAAACCTGGTTCTGATTTACCCTTTTTTGATAACAAGGGTGAACAAGGAGGGTTGAGAAGGGAGTGTGCATGGAATCTGTAACATGCTAAAAATGAGAAATTTTCTTCATGTTGTGTAAAATACTACTGTATATTCTGACTACTCTTCACATGAAAACCAAGAATCACAAATTATTTATACCCAGAAAATCTCATTTTCTTAATATGAAAGGCTACCGAAGAGTTAACAAAACAGTTGGTTCATGTGGCTGCAATTTCAAGTTCTCCATAAATGTAACAGTATCTGTGTTTAATAACATCTTTATTATACATTTCTAGGATTTGTATTTTAATTCTAACAAAATACATTCACTGATATCACACAAAGAGTAAATTTTTATGGACATAAAACTAAATTCAAACAAAATGTTGAAGTACCTTAACAACAGTAACCATTATTCAATTCACAAACAGAGTTAGATCAAAATATATGTCATACAAAAATAGGGTACACTTCCACAAATTATAAACATCACAGTTAATTGTAATTCACTGTTCAATACTGTACAACCATAATCATAACAGACTAGTTCTAAGCATCTGTACACGGTTATACATTATGTTAACAATTAACACACCTATTATCTAACATACATTACAGTTACGTTATCTTTCTCCTACATTGTGCAAGACAAATAAGTATTGTACTTTCTTGTACCAGAAATGACAAAGAAATATTAATTTCGCCAGACACCAACAAGCATGAGAACTGAATATTAAATCAGTAATGTTTATTCTATGGAATTTTTGGGAAGGATATTTAGTTGTGTCAATTGGAAGGAATGTCATTCACAGTACCTGCGCTGACAAGCCATACTTGAAAGAAAAGGAGGAACAAACCCGACACAGTGATGCTGTGTGGAAGTGTTGGATTGAAGAGCATTACAAGAGTATGAAAATTCCATTATCATGTAAGATTTAAAGATTTCACGGTGAATAAACTAAACAGTTGGGATGGCACAGACTGCGTAGTAACTAGGATATGGGCTGGATGATTTGGGTTTAGATCCACAAGAAATGCTTTCCTTCTCCAAAACGCCCAGACTAGCTCAGGGGGCCAACCCAGCCCATTAGATGAGTACTGGGCATTATTTCCCCAGGCATAATTAAAATAATGAATTAATTTTCAGTGTTCAAAATAGCTACTGATAGCACTGAAGAATTGGAACAGGACAGACTAATATCAAGGAATGCAATATGACAACGCAAGAAGTCTATAATTCTTTGTTCATCCATCCCATATGGACACAAATAATAATAATAATGCTGTCAACCTAGAACATACACTTGTGTGGGCAACATGTCACAAATACCAAAGTGTACACATATTAAAGCAGAAGTAAATTCATGAATTTTATGTGGAAGCAGTAACATTACAATTTTTATGTGTTATTAATTTACCAAGATTCCCTTCATTGGTACATCACGACAATACCAACAACCATGTGATGAATAAATATGAAATCAACATAAATTCACTAACATTATGTGTCCTGAGAAAACCTTCTCCAATTTTTAAACTGTCACTACTTTATGTCTTCATTATGAATGATTCATATACAATTTTCACCATACCTTACAACACGAAACTAATTAACATGAAGTACAAGATGGCCACTATATAACGACACATTGAAACATATTTCCACTATGCAAACACATTTATAGACACAAGTATTAACACACTAAAGTGACTGGACAACAAGAGTGACAAGAAGGAATAACATTTTGGGTTGACAAGGCTGTATTCTACAGCACTTCAAGACAAATACTACTTACACCCATACAAAAATGACAAATACTTTTGATAAAACATGACCACAAAGTTCTGTACTATTCTGAGGGTGCATAAAAAATCCCACAGATGGTGGAGATGATGGAGCCTGAGGCTTCACACCCTCTGCTTACTGTTCCATTCCCACCTGACCAACATCAGCCAGCCCAGGTATTTATCACTAACTAAACAGTGAACAAAATGACCAGATCAGTCGAGTGAACACAGAGGAGTACATGAGTGCAGTGGACAGAGCATGCATAACTGAGAGAAGTGGAATGGGTTAGTTTAAAGAACTTCTTTCATTGGCCCCAGCTCAAGCACATGTTTAACCTCTAGCATTCAATAGACAGAAGAAGGAAACTTTTAAAAGTACCTCACTGTAGTTTACTACTTTAATAATATAAACTACATGCCAATAATTATTCCCTTCTGCATGACTGGCTTCCCATGTATCAAACTGTCGCACATTGAAGGTTAAGGACTGGCCATCCCTCAAACCAATTCGTTTCATTTAGATATGGTAATTTAAGATTGCTACATTAATATATATGTCCAGATTTTTATACATCATAGCAGTAATGTAAATGGAAGCAAATCCAGCAACATTCAAATTTTGATTACATCCATGGTCTTCAATATTCAAAGTACCAAACAAAAGTATATACTGGATTCATCCCTTGATTTAAAATTATATCCCACCACTTGCAAAAAGAACACAGAAGGTAAAATGCAGAAGCCTCACATCCAGATGTGAATATGAAAATGCAAAAGCCAGTTTGGTACAATGCCCACTGCTGTAAATTTACATATGATTGAGATTTTACGTTCACATGGTGGTAACCATGAAAATTGCTGCTTTCTCCAGTTTGGTAGACACTGTACCATTACTTAGGTGGGATGTGCTGCCTTACAGCTGTGTGTTCAGGATGTAACACTTCAGTCTTGTCGATGGATACAAATATGTTGGAGGAACAATGCTGCCTCCAAAATCAGGGATTGGTCTGACAATGGAAGTGGAAATTCCTCCAAAACATTGGTATCCAGCTACAAGGCTACCCTGAGTCACAACCCAGACAACAAGACTCAATACTTTAAAATTGATAATAACAGCGCAGAAATTTCACAAGATAAGAACTGTTTTCAGCCATTTTTCAAAATGTTAGCATTATAAAATATTCCATTTCATACTTCACAAATACTATTGTACTTCACCTACTGCTGCTAGAGCCAATAAACTGTGAAGAACAAACCACAAAAAATTCTTTTACTTTTAAAGGCTTGCTAAACATAAAGAAATTACCAACATAAATGTTTGTTTCATCATGAAATTTATAACTCATACATGGAAATACAGCTAACCAGGAATATCAGATTGAGAAGACTCCATTGGGTGGGTCATGTGATGAGGATAAAAGGGGACCCAAAAGAGCACTGCAAGGAAACATAGAAAAGAGAAGACCAGATGGAAGGCCCAGGGGTAGACGGTTGCATGCGGTGGACAGGGATGCTATGACAATGATGATATGCAGGAAATGGAGAAGATCATTAGAGGACAGAGATTCCTGGCAGTGGAGGATTGATAATGCCATGTAGTGCCATTGACGAAGAGGAAGAAAAAAATAAACGTCTAAGGGTTATATTATTAATGGCTAACTTGCTTACATTGTTGTTGGAAATGCTTGTTGTACAGTACCAAGGAAATACCACTTCAGTAATATGCACATAAGTGGCAGAAATTAAATAGCCTCTACTGCTGACCTTATATAATTACCATGTTTTTCCATACAGTGTACACAATTCCCCACAAATCTCACAATGTGTCATGATTATTTCCCTAAACACTGCTGACTGGACTTTGTAATGGAACAAAGAAACAATAGGTTGAGGAAAAGACATGAAAAAAACACTCTACACACATATAGTGATGTAACACCACAAATGTATGGAGAAGCTGCCTGTCAGTCCACACTTCAAAATGGCCGAGATCACTGATGGTTAGTATGGATCAGAAAATAGTTTTACAGTGGTGAAAGTGCTACATGCATGACAAGGTAAACAAAACTTTTATGGCTCCATGGCATAATTAGCTTCCTTTGACTGATGAGTATATGATTAGTGAATGTATGATCTTTGCTGCAGTAGCAGAGTCACAGACTGGGGGCAGCATACACAGTATGTGAAAAACGGCCACTTACTTATCAGTTAGCATAAATCTCTTTTGCAAACTTTAAATATTCAATTCTTACCACAATGACATGTTTCAGCAGCAAAAACTTCATTATCCAAATATCTAAAGGTCTTCTAATTATGCCCTGGAGCAAAGTAAAATAAAATGCCAGCTAGTTAAACAGACTCAGCTCATGTGGTCATTGTCTTATCAGCAATCAGTGTTGGATCTTGAGACAAGTGTTAGTTTATGTTAATGAATCATCAAGACTTGAGTACCCCTCTGCTATACTGAAAGTAATCTCCATAAAGATGGCCATATAGAACAAAAAGTACAGGAGCCAAAAAAGAGAGCGTAGTTATGAACAATATTTGTATACTGTAGCTACATTATCACATAATGATGTGAGTATTGGTTGAATGTACCTTTCTCAACTCAATGTGTCCAAAAAGAAGACAGGTCCCCATTATTCTTGTTGCGCTGACAGCACACCACATTCCAACTTCAATGTCATGTAATAGCACCTTGTGAATTAGTCTGATGTCATGTGTAGACGAGTATGTTAATTTGAATACCAATGTGGCTGTGTCAGTAAAATAATTCATCTGGAAAATACCTTAAAAATGGACTGACGTCACCACTACAAAATGCTACGCACAGCCAGTAATACAACTGGACTCTTGCAACACAGTCTGCCTCCTTGAGTATTTGTGCAACTACTTATCAGTAAGGTTTCACATGAAGCCACGTTGTGGCTGCCTCTACAGATGACTTTGATACTCTGGTTTTCTGGTATAACAGTCTTAAATATCTTCATGGAAACATTCTAATATCACATAATAATGTTTCCATTGAAAGAAAACTTACTTTTACTCCTGGTTTAAAACAGAACCTGTTGTCTGAAATCTACCCACCAGTTAATATAATGGTGACATTAGTACAACTAAAACAATGGGAAATGGACCTTTTAGATCGGCCACAACACTTTTTATTAGGGTTTCTTCCTTACATATGTTTTGGCAATAAAAACCTCTGTATTACACGGTACTTCATATTCATGAACAATCATCTAAGTCTGTTATGCACAACAACAGGGCTGTGTGACTAGGCCATGAGATTACGAATTCAAACCAAATGCATTGCAATGAAACTACTGAGGATAAGTCACAATATGCAAGTTCATTAACTTGCTGACAGCTTGACATCCACCTTCAAACAGATGTTCTGCAGTTTGCAATATCGGTAAATATCGTAGGGCAGAAGGAATAAGAAGGATGAAACCAATTTTCCTTTGTTACACACACTTCATGTTTTGGTACACATGGAGCAGTTTTCAACTATAACAATAATAATAATAATTAATAAATGCCCATCAATCTTCCAGGACAAAATTCTATTCAATAAAGGACACTTAATCTTTCTAATATGCTTCATGAGTGGGATATTTCTTACAAATAGAGCTAATCCCCTGTACCAAAAACAATTCAGTACCATCTCACACAAACATCCTGCAACAATGAATCTTTAAATTTTTTCTCCCATGTATGTGTATCACATAAACTGTAAAATTAAAATGTGTAATAATAACCAGTACCACTCCAACTGATCAAATTCAAACCAGAGTTCTTGTTGTAAACCAATTATGATACTAATTTTCCTCAGTGTTATACCAATGAGTACTTAATTGTCACAGATAGCAGTCAGTCTGAAAACCATTATTATGATATTAACGTGAGACTGACTGGCAATGGAAATAGTCACTGGAAAAATTGGGCCAAAAAAATTCAGAAAACAAGGAAATCAAATTTAAAAACATTTAAAAATTTCCCAACATTTAGAAATTTGTGTTAAGCCCCCATATTCCTAATATGCATAAAAGAAGTACAGAAAAAAAAAACATGAACAGAATTTTAACTCCATCAAAGAAGTATCCAGGATAATTGGAACTACCTACATTTATAATACCAACTTTACTACAGCACTAGTTCTCTTAAGATGAAGATATGATGAAATAACAATACAGAATATCCTTGGGGGAAACATTCAATGAAGTATGGTAATTGACTGAAACACAGGTTTCAAACTCAGTCTCACATAACAAAATAATTACAATTTTTATACCTTTCCTGCTTCCATTTATACAGTTGTAAACATTCACTTCCTTAGTGGTAATGGACGACATACTACATTCTGATGCTGTCTATAATTTCATTGTGTTCACATTCTCCAGGACCACACTGATTAGGCAAATCATAACTCATTCTCATTAGCACTGATTATAAACAATTAAACAACCTGTTAATAAATTTCATGCCTTGTTATTCTGAAAATATATACCTACAACAATATCACAACACAACCATCATAAATCACAGTACCCCTACTTGGTAAGTCTTATCATAAATACTTAATACTTTACAGAGGTAAATGTGGAAGCATTCATGGAACTAAAATGACAGAAACACAGGTGCAGGGAACTCGAAGTCAAAGTCATTAAGCTGGATTGATTCTGCCCAATTACTCTCTGGACTTCATCTCCCATACATTTTTTTTATCAAACCACCACACTTCTATCATCATTTTTACTCAATATTTGAAATTTGACATGTTTTTACCCATACTACTACTACTTCTGCTGCTGGTACTACTACTACTACTTCTACTATTACTACTACTACTACTACTAATTATAATAATAATTCCTCAAAGTGTTTACTAAACGTGCATCAAATACTGACATATTTCTCAATTTTATACACCAGAAATTCTTATCCGTACACAAATGCATGCCAATGAACAAGTTCAGTCACTAGAAGAAAAGACATTTCAGCAAGAGAGATACTGCAAAGAACTAAGAAGTTTCAGACCCTCTAGAAACAAAGTATGTTATGGACATTCAGTATGCAACAGACTTTAACAAATATTTACATCAATTACATAAGCCACAATATAAGTTCAGGAGAGTGTTGGAGGGGAGAACATCAGTCAAATTTACCAAACTCACAAAATGATTCACCCACCTTATTTTGACATAAATATTTCATAAGCCAAAAACCCACTTCCTGCATATTATTCTCACAACTATCAGTGTGTATAACCAGGATATTTATATTCACAGCAAAAATATTTTTTTATGTAACTATATGACAGACTGCTCTTGTTTTGCCACTGGGAAAATTTGTAAACAAAAACGGTAGTACTATGACAATAACATACAACTGACAAATACTTAATGACAAGGCAATATTGATGCACAATGAACAGGGTTACTCAGTCTCTGGAATGTTTACTCTTGAACACAGAATACAAACATGCCTTGACCTTGCCCATTATTCTGCCCACATAAAATTAATTCACTTCATAGATACGAATGTAAATGCCCTAGAATTATGTGAACATTTCTGCAACGGTGTAATGCATAGGTTGTCAAATAAGTTAATGTTTCATACTTTCATTAGGTGTAATTTCACACCTGTCTGAAGTAATTATTAACCAAATTACTCCCATCTCATCAGACATTTTAAATAAACATGCTGCACAATAATGATACAAAAAGTAACATGAATGCAAACCACCATTCAATAATCATCAAGATAAATGGTAGTAGAGATTGTGAATCCAAGAATTGTTATATTAAACTCTACAACACCCTATAGCACAAATGTTTTAGATACATATTTCCTACTTTTATTCTTCAATTCTCAACAGATGAAAACTATTTTGGAGGGAATACCACGAATACATAGAAATTACAAATCTGCTTTCCATCCTTCAAGAAAGTGTGATTTTGTTTAAAAAAAATAAATCCAAACAATAAAAACTGTTTAGTCCTGGAATTTATTCTCTCCTGTTTCAGCATTATAAATTGAATGTAAGAGCCTAAATTCCAATGAAAATCTATATTCACTGTTTCAGTAGGGAGAAAATAAACACTGAGAATTAGGCTGATACCTTATTCAGAGAACACTAAATGAGGAAAAACCCCACCTTACAGAACCTGAAACGCAAATTCCACTGTATTCACAGTCATAACTGGTATGCATCTGCATATGGATTAAGAATGATAATTCTGTTGTTCTGTAATCATTATTTATGTTACTGTAGCTGGAAAATATATACTGTTCAAACACATCCTTCACAAACCTATATTAATCTGGAAGAAAGTTAGCACACATGTCAAGAAAAACAAATTAAAAATCACACTCCTGCAAAATAAATCAGCATGCACAATTTCCAACTGATGCATCCATCCCAAAGTAAACATCCCACTCTAACACCTCAGTGTAATGTAAAAATACCCCTATATAACCCATCAGTGCAGCTCAAGTTTGCATACACTAGAGTGGCTGCAGTTTGTTATTTTTGACATACGTGGCAGTTTCCAGTTTAAAAGTATGCATTTTCTGGCTGACATAATACAAATACAACCATGCACTGCTGTTTCCTTTCTCCACCACACAGTGGGATCTACTCTTCATGTTTCTTTGGGGCCACAAAGGATTTGGATATTCTCATGTGCCCTTCAATATAGTATGTTTACCTAGCTAAGAGGGCAGATCAACAGTGACTAAATACCATTACCTCACTTTGGTCAGAAACATCAAATGTGGATTGGAATGGCTCATAGAGGGTACAGTATGGTAGATTCTGATGTCTGAATATGAATGAAAGCTGAATGAGAAATTTTCATTACTATAATTTTCATAATTAAATCTGTATTTATTATAATGCAACCATAACCAAAAACTGCTAACAGATGTCTATAAGGCTTATATGAGATGCTGTTCTGTCACGAACCAGTTGTACCTTACATAAGGGCAAGAGTCACTACCATTTATGAAGGTTACTGCAACAGAAAACTGCCTTTAGTTGCAGAGTAGCTACAGATCCAAGTCTGTCTAACAAACATTGTAACAACCGAAATACAACACAATCTTATTTTCTGAATAACATGATTAAGAAGATGGATGTCAAATTCAGAACAAAATGCTGGCACATCCCTTTCTGTATGAACACAACTTGGATTTTCAAGTCAGTCCCACACTACAAGGCATGGTGTCAAAATTAAACTACTGTATTTCAGTTTGCATATGAATTACCTTACCTGAAGCTTGTCAGCATTCAATTTCAAAGTAAAGGCAAAACTACAGTACTATGTACACTTTATTTAAATAGGACCACTTTAATCATAAAGACAGTATAATTTGTGCAAGAGCAGTATGTACCATAAATAATCTGAAACAATTCAACTTTATACTCATATGATACAGATTTCTCACATGATGCAGTGGTGTGTCTGTTCAAAGTTTGGACAAAAAAAAGACAAACATACTTGCACTATAGGCACATGACTAAACATTAATACTATGTTCGAGAAATACATTCTTGTACTCATAAGCATAGGAAGTGCAGTAAATGTGACAGGTAATACAGATGACTTTAATGTAGGACAAAATATATGTGCTAAGAAAACCTGTCTTGTCACCTGAGTTTGGAATCAGATCAGTAACACTGCCACAAGTCAATCCTGTGTTACATACATGCACAGTTCAATAAAAGACTGTCAGTAAAACAACTCTGGAAGTAAACACACATACAGAGGATAGTAATCACTTTCAAACTGTACAGTACAGTTTTGCCATCTTCAAACACTCACTGCTAGAAAATAGGACCTTACTATGACTACATTATCTCAGCAAAGAGTATATTTCATACTATAGCACAACAGTAATATCATCTGAGACTGTACATGGACAATGCATGCATGGACCACATATCATCATCCATCTTTAAGGACTAGAATTTAAATGGCTCTGCAGACATCTGTAACACCCACTTTCTACCAGAGATTTATCAACACCTCTAAGTACCAAGATCTCAGCTAGCTATGTGAACCATGACTTCAAGCCAGCTTCCAAATGGGTTGGCTAATTCTGAACATTTACAAAATTACCTTCAGATCTAACAGCATTTTTATCAACACTACTTTGTGTAATCAAATTAAGTAGCAAAATCTATCACCATCTGTACAAAGTGCAAGGTTCCACTACTGTGTCAGCCTGCTTTTCATACTGAACAACGATTATGGCTTTGAGAGAGTGTCATGCAGCAACATCAAGTGTTTATTAACTTGCACACCATATAGCTTTCTTCTCCAAATGTTGCTGGAAGAAATTGTTGAACACATTCAACTTTTAATCACACGCTCTCCAACACCAGAATCTGGGTGACACAGAGAAACTATTCATTCCATTAGTCCATTGCTCACTTACCATGCCAGAGTCTGGCTAAAGCACTCCATCAGCTAGGAGTGGCAAGTTCAACAAGAATTCTAGTGTACAGTTTACCCAGGTTCAGCTCCTTTACATTATACTGCAAGCTGCTAAGGCCATCTGTTTTGAATCTCTTTCTTCCTGTATTCAGGAACTCATACCGCTTTGGGTTTGCATGCTGTTTATGATGAGTAAGCATTTTATAGCGAGCCACATTCGCAGGATAGCGGGAGATATGGTAGCCATGGTGCCTTATTCTATTGGACATGTCATCATCTTCACCACCCCAACCCCAGAACATGTTGCTGAACCGATTTACCTTCTGGAGCTGAGTTTTTGGCATGGCCGACACACCACCGAAAATACTTTGATATGGACGTCTGTTAATAAAAAAAAAAAAAACATATATATTACAAAACAGACTAATCAACAACAAAGTTAACAAAGTTAATTACTTATGCAACTAAAAATTAGAGCTACATGAAGTTAGTAAAATACAATAGAACATCGAAAAACTATTAAGTAATCATGTGGATATTACACAGTACATTGAGCCCCACTGGGTGTAAAATAGCAGGGACTCGGCACTATGTATGCCCCTGTCAGGTTGCTTGGGCGTTCTGGCTCCGTAACAATGGTCTCTCGTGGGAACGTTTAAGGCAAGCCACATAAGACACTCACAAACAACACCAGAATAACAATGCTCATAGAAAATTATATTCTGAATACCAAAAAAACTTCTTACATAAGCTACACAATAATAGAATACAATCCAGTTCAATGCAGAACAATACTGCTATTACCACCAGTGATTAGGCACACAAAATAAGTAATGCTTCTGTGATGGTATCTTACACAAGTGGTGTGACCTTGAAACAGAACTTGTACCAAATTGTTCCATGTTCCTTGAGCTTCAATTTACCATGGTGTACAGCTCGGTACGAAGTGGTTTGTACTGCATTCTGCTCAAAATGGATGACTCGTTACCAACTGTGTTAAAGTGCATCAAACAGCAAGCACTTACCGATTTTCTGACACACAAAAATGTTACGTGCACTGGAATTCACTGGTGATAACTGGTTTTTTAATGCAAAGATACCATGGACATAAGTACTGTGCGTCACTGGGTGCGAGAATCAAGGGAGGGTGGCAGAAATTTGGACCTCAATGACCAGCCACAGTCCGGAAGGTCTGTCAGCACAACTCAAAATTTGAAGAGGCAAAAGTTGGCAAACTTATTAAAGAAAATCAACTTCAAGATTTACGTGCAGCCCCTAAAGAGGTTAAAGCAAAAATCAATCACGTTTGTCCAGGGTTCAGAAAGCCCAATGCCTCTTCAACATGATAATGCCAGACCCCACGTTAGTACTACCACTTCAGCAGCGATAGAGAACATTGGATTTAAAGTTGTTGTGTACTCTCCCTACAGCCTAAATTTGGCACCATCTGACTTCTGCTTCTTTGCGGCTCTGAAGTAACATCTCAAAGGAATTCATTTCACATGTGATGAAAATGTTCCAGCTGCTATGGGACAATGGTTTTGAGAACAGCCGTAAGAGTTCTACAGCACTGGGTTCAAAAAACTTGCTCAGCACTGGAAGCTTTGTATTGAACAAGGACAAAATTTTGTGGAAAAATGAGACACAGAAAGAAAGTACACACTCTGATCTACATTTTATGTTTTGTTTACTCTGACACCTTGTCTGGGAGTAAAGACACAAAAACGGAGGCATTACTTTTGAAACACCAGTCATATATAATTCAGTTTAAACTACAGTACATTATGGTACATTAAATAATCAGAATTTTTGAAGGAACAATGGAAATCAAGAATTATAATACAGCAGTCATCTAATACATACACCATACTCTCTTCATACTTAAGTACAAGAACAACTATGTATTAACTATATCACGGATAATGTAACTTTCTACTTTGCTACCCAATGTCATGATGGCTATTTTTAGTTCAAGTCTACCAACAAATTGCTACATGCATATCTAGCAGCAAGTGTGTTCTGAAAACTGTGGGAAGTTTAAAAAATAAAGGTATTTCTTAGCATGAGGCTGAAAACGACAACCAAACAAAACTGAAAGTGAGGGAAAGTAAATGTATAATTCAGACAGGAACTCTAAAAATGAGCTGTGTAAAGCCTAAAACAATGTGTCAAAACTGTTATTATTTTATTAATGAACATACAAAATTTAATTTCGGTAGACTGATTCACCCCTTTCCCATCATCCCCAAAATGGATTTTAACAACCACTGCATAACTAAATTTCTCTAAATGGTTTTGATCAGGCATGTCACACAGACAGCCCATACAACTTTTCTAAACAAACTGTGAGTAAGACCCAAAGATTACAATTTGTAAACAGAAATGTTCAATTGCATGCAATCATACAACCAGTTATAAACTGTTGAATAACACTGCATATTTCTGCGCATTTTTCAAGGTAGCTCCATGATCAGATGTCTGCCTAATACAGACAGGTTGCATGACTACTCTGTTGCTTGGGTAGAGAATACAAGCTGCAAGAAGCAAGAGGACTGCACATACAAGTTGCAACTTGCATTAAATGACAGTCAGATTTGGAAGTGTTGGGATATGTTTGTGCTCACAGGAATATTCAATAGCAAATATTTAGTTGAATTTGCTGAAAATTAGTTTGTTATTGTGTTCACCATAGTATAATTGTAACAAAATTACTGTCTTTTAATTAAAATTTAAATCATAAACCCAACTATGTCAAAACCAAAGTCATCTGCTACGAGAAAACACGTAACTGAAGATCAGGGTAACATGTTACAACAAAAATGGGAAAACAGGTGTCTCTACTCTCAAATTCAAAGCAATACCATGTACAACAAACATAAAATCCTCTCCCTGTACCCCACCACCTCAAGTTGATTTTCAGATATTAGGCAGGAGGCATGTCAGTGTCAGATGGTGTTGACTGGATGTAACACCACTGAAGCTCAAACTATTCATGCAGTGGTGGCAGCACCCTGCAGAACTTAATGTTGCACACCCCTGCATGATGTCTACGCTACCCAGCATTCAGTGGCAGATCAATCCCCGCTCCGATACTGTCCATGTACAGTGGCCAGAATGGCAGCAGCACACGTCAAAAATAATGATCCACCCTAGGCCAGCATCAGACACAAAGTTACAATATATAAAATACTTCACCTCTCTTCCAATAGTAGTTCTCAAAAGCTATGGCAGTTCAATCAAAGCTGTAGCAGATCTAGATCTTACGAATGGGATTCAACTTGCAGCAGGAGAGAAGACTGTTCTCCTCTCATCCTTGTCCAATTGGTTCTGTGTCCCAACCAGCTTCCTGTTTTTTTCCATAGGTAAAGATGCTTGAATGTAAAACTGACCACTCACCTCCACCTAATGCTGATGTTACAAATGCATGGAATTTCACATCCACTTCCCATATGTCTTTGTGCCACAGTCTCAGGTACAGGGGGAACTTTACCTTGCAGTCCTTCACAGCATGCAAGTAACAATCTTATACATCAGGTCCTTTTCATAAAAAGTCAAACTCATTCTGTTTGATCAGTAAACTCACTTGTATTTGAGAACATCCACAGCTACTGACATGTGCCTTGGCTGCTCTGGACAAGTGTACAGATTTCGATCATCTTCAGGCAAAAGATCTACATCATGAAAGATAAAACAATCATAGTTGTACAACTTCAATGCTTCAACAAATCCCACGTTCATGAGCATGGCTCTGTTGAATGAACCATCACCTGAAACAATAAGACAAGACACAGTCTGCAAAATCACTCCTAAATCACTGCTCATGTACTTAAGAGTGTTAAGTCAATGCAAATTAGACCAGCATTACTCATCACAAATTTTTAATTGTCTGTTTCAAGCCAGTGAAAAGTTTTGCAGTCTCTTTTGTGTGTTCTCTGAACATACAAACTATAAACTCCACTTTACTTCACAATAATTCTTCACCACCAAGTTTCATTCATAAATATTTTAATGTTTTTGTTTCTAAAAACCAAGGCAACATGCTGTTATGTACTGTGAATGAGAATGTGGAACGATAATTTTGGGGATGCTACAAGCATTACGATTCCTAATTTTAAAACCTATAAAAAAAAGTTGCCAATTCCAATCCAAACCATCAGTCACACTTATTTTTACATTTAATTAATTAATTAACTTATTTTAGCTTATTTATCACTTATTTAATCACGCTGTAAGTAGCTATATAACATCAGGAGTCAACTGATACACACTATTAAAAGTGTGTTAATTCAGGATAGAGAAATAAATAATACGTGCCTGTTTGCTCTATTACAAATATCCCATAATCCAGTTGTTGACGCTGAAGGAGAGGGTGCAAGTTTAAAAGAAGGGTACGAAGATGTTGTGCTCGGTCACGAAATGGCACTATTAAGGCCACTCTATCCCGTGCTTGACATTCCTGTGGCCGATAATGTCCTCCTGGCTCCAGCATAGGAAATATTTTCTCCAACTCATCAAATGATGGAGAATCCTTTAATACTCTGATTGGTCCAGCTGAAATGTGCCACATTCAGATCCTCTTTACAGAAACTTAAGAGCATAGTTAGGTGCTTTTTAATCACTTTTAATTACACTTATTATTCATAACATGAACATAGGTGATTTTCAATTTCATTTAACATTAATTCATGACAGATAAATTTCATTCTAGTGAAGTCGTGCATATGATCCAGTTTCTTATGAATGCTACATAAATTTGGACTGAAATCCTCATTTCAATTAAAACTTCACACAGGACCATACTAACACAGTGCCAAGTAAGTCGTATGTTTTACCTATAGAAACTAATTTACAGGAAAAAATATGTATGCTGGTAATGCATTTATCTTCACCAATCAAGAATGCAATTTAGGAACTGGAAAGCCATGCAATATAACAGTGCTGTGATGGGCAAAATACAATTCACAGTGATGTTTATTTTCCTGTATCCTCAACACACCAAACAATTCTCCAACATGAACTACCCACCATCCAACAAAAAAATCAGTTTATATAAAGCTCAAACATCTTCTTGAAATATATACGTTTTTTATCTTGTAACAGAGCTATATATTTTGGAGGACTGCCTAAAACATAAGTCCTTACCAGGAAAATTATTTCTATTCTAATTATTTCCTGAACATTTCATAGTTTCCCTCTCACAAAATTTCACCAGTTACACCTTTCAACTTCAATATAAAAATGTTTAGTGAATTTCTAATGAACCCAACAACAATCTTCTTTCTTCAATATTCTGTTCAACAATCTGCATTAGAAAAGTACAACATCAATCCATTCATATGTAAGAAGAACCAAAAAGATGCACACTTTTTTCATTAATGATTTAATTCAATTATATTGTTTTCAACATGTTTTGAACAACTAAGTGCTCATTATCAGGAAGTATGTATAAGCAGTTTTATGGTATTTTATCATGCATCTATATAAGAAGTCTAGTCAGTGTGGTCTTTGACAGGATGTGTGTACCACACACATCCTGTCAAAGACCACACTGCTCGTATAGATGCATGATAAAATACCGTAAAGCTGCTTGTACAGACTTCCTGATGATGAACAACTGATTGTTTGAAACATGTCAAAAACAATATAATTGAATTAAATCATTAACGAAAAAGGTGTGCATCTTGTTGGTTCTTCTTACTTATGTATATCATGATGCACGATTCAGAAAAGGAAGGTATCCATCCATTCATTCATTCACTTTATTTTTAAAGATACGAAATTTAACTTTAAAGTTTAGGTGAAAAATGTTAATGCTTCTGTAAACGGGCAAAAACCTACAGTCAGCAATGCACTTCTGACGTACTGGGGGGGGGAACTACATCGCACATGCCAATTTCATGTTAATCGGTAGGAATATGTTTTTCATTACCAAAAATTTCAAAATTCCCACAATTCTAAAGTCAGAAAAATCATGCCTGTTAAGAAAGGAGGAAAAATATGAAATTAAATTTAAAATGTCACTGCAGTGGGCGATGAAACTTTGCTCCTACCCTCCAAAATGCTCTTTACAAATTTGATTTTTCAGTTTATGGCAAAAGGGGAATAATGAAAGCTTTGTCAGGTTGTAAAATGTCTGCCTTTTAAATGTTATAAAGTTATAAAAGTGTGTATTTTAACAGACTTTTCATTTATTACTAAACTGACTCTAATTCATACTTACATATGAAGGAAGATGCAAGGCAACCTGCAAAGACTAACCTAGCATTTTAGAGCAGATACACTGTATACAGTTCAATAATATAGTCTTATCTGTCCTCTCCAAGAGACAGAAAAAGAAAATTGTGGTCAGCTGGGTTTGGATGTCATCTCTCTGCTGTTTACTTCCAACAAATATGCAGACACAGTAACACATTTAATTCACTACAACATACGATTGTCCAGAATAGCTCAGTCAGTACAGGGCCTGCAAAATCATTTTCCAATTCCCAGCAGGCATTCACTTCTCTACTACCATGACAGGCTGCAGGGCCCAACTAGTCTTCTATCGTTTAGTACCACGTACCTGTTCCCTGTTCAATTGCAAGGTACTATGGAAATGTAATATTTCTGAGTCTACTGTATGTGCAATGGAAATTTTAAAGAACACCTAACAAATAATTTTATCTGGGAAATTATAAATATACTTTTCCTTATACTATTGCACTGGAAAATAATTTTAGTCAGATTAATGCAAAATGTGAACTATTAGAAATGGAGCCATTAAGTGAAAGAACTTTTGAAATTATAGTTTAGCAGACATGACAGACACAATGCTAAATGTGAAGACTGCTGTCATCAGGCACCACCAGTCATGCCATCCAATATGAACACTACTGTCACCAGACACCACAGTCGGAATATCAAATTGCACAAATAAAAATGTTTCTTTAGTTTCTGGCATCAATTATGACATTTTAATCTTCCCAACATCAGCCTGCATGACAAGTGATGAATGAAACCACATCTGAAGTGCAAACACTCAAACAGTATGAACAGAAAATTGAAAAAAAGTAAAACAAAACATGCTAAATACTGACATCACTCCCCTTGTGCACCATGTACTATCCCTTCCTTACAAATCTCAATGGTGTGAACACTTTGAAAAATAATCTGTGTGCTAATAATATCATATTCTGTTGCTCCTAACATTTAAAAATGGTTAGTAAAATTAAGTGGCACACCAATGTTTGGATCCCTTTCATTCCCATCAATATTGTTTTTGACCTTCAGCAAGATTCATATGTGCTGGTACCTAGGTACCAACCTTCACAACATCAGTAAACTCCAGTGAAAACCTGTTAACATAACAAGTAAATTATACCCGACTTTTGCATAACACAGAAGCTGTGTTCTGTTAAACAAGTTTGACATACTACAAAAAAATTAAAAATAAATAAATAAAAAAAGACACACACACACAGAGTTCTAATTTCTTTCTGTTCAGTCCAACCAATCATATTAATGCCAGTTCCACTGTTTGTTGTAAGGTGGTGTCAACTGTGGTGAGTTTTGTTGGTGCAGTTTTCATATTAAAAACATTAAAATCCACCACTAAAATGATGGCATAATGCATGGAAAAATAGGAATAAACTTTATTTTAACATTCATTCTTAATTTCCATTAACTGCCTTTTCCCCACAAATTAAGGGTAGGCATTCAAGCATGAAGCAGTTGAGACATGTAGTGGGATCTATAAAAGTGATGTATCACACTACATCAGGATCTAAGTAATATTAAACATTATCAACATACTCAAAATAATTAACAGAACGAAACATTACAAGATAAGAATAAAGAACTGAGGCTACTCCTACTCTTTATGCCCTTTTCTACACTTTGATGATCTGACTGCAACACATACATGTCACTTACAAGTAATTTATACCTATTTGCCCTCATAATATTATTCTATTTATCAAAATGTTTTAATGCTTTGTAGACTTCCAAGTTACACATTTCAGGCACTCTATCTTTTCTACATTATACATGAATTTTAGCTTCTGAAGGATGAGATCCAAAACCTGGAATACAGTTGTAAACTATACCCCCTTTTGCATTCTTTTAATTTGGCCTGATGATGGCTATCCAGTTTAGTCAAACATATAGATTTTATTCTTCCTGAATATAATGTTCTGTTGACTGGTTGCAATATCTGTTTGTAAAGGTTTATTTTTTGCTTAAAAAAAGTTAAATGCAATTCCCCCTCCTCCTGCCACATATAAGTGCTGGAAATCACCATCAAGAGAGAAAAAAAATTATGTATGTTGCTGATACTTTTGGTAGTGGCAACAATATGCATTCAAAAAGTCTCATTACAGGCCTGAGTGTGCACCAATAACCAGCAAAAAAAAAAAAATAATAAATAAAGTGCAGAGTCTCATAATACTTACTCAGATTTGGAGGGATCGGTGGACAGAGGGATTTCCCTGTAAAAGGGACAGTCAAACTGGGTGTTGTTGTTGGATTAACTGAAGATACTGAAATGCTGAATATAAAACTAGAGGCACTGCCAACTGCATTTGGTGTCAGAATAAAAGATGAGTTCCTAGTTTCACCAGTAGCATTCTCAATTGGAGACAGAGCTCTGTCCATTGACACATGCATGCTTCCATTAAATGATGAGTTGTGAGATGGAAACAAGAGGCCACGTGAACTGGGGATCCAATGCCTTTGACTACGGATTCTAGAATGTGTGGAATTCAGTGTGAAGAGTGGTTCAAACTGACGTGCTTCAAAGATAGTAGTAATAAGATATTGCAAGGCAATCAGAACAGCCAGCACTATCACCAACTTGCAGAGGTGGGAATGTAGGCAGACATATAGCTGGCGTGCAACATGCTGTATAGTCCTGCTCCATGCGGACAGGCATCGGCAACGCATGGCACTTCATCTGTCCATGCACAGCTGCATAATTGCACTGTAACATACACATACTGCAATTTAATAATGATAATGATGACAGTTTGATTTCAGTACTTGTACATGTTTCTAAGAACTAACAACCAGTTATATAGCAATTTAATAAACTGTACTTACAGAGATCTTCCCACAATTAGGAGCAATAAAAAAAATAACAATATGGATCACTAATTCTAAAATTAATTATACATCTGAAGCCCTCATATTTTTCATTATTCTCATTACTCCAAACTAGTGCATTGTTTAAAATTAAAATACATTTCCTGAAAGTTAATTTCACACTTCCCACTTCAGTTCTCTACCATACCATTTAAATATGCAAGACACAAGACTAATGCTAGCTTCTTCTTCTTCGTCAGGTGCTACAAGTTCACTGCTTGAAAGTTTTGGTCTTCTCAGCTACTTCCTTCCACTTAACCCATCTTGGATACAAATTGACCAGTTATTTATTTTAATAATTCTTAAATCTTTTGTATCGTTTTCCCATCCAACTTTTGGTCTTCCTGCTGATCTTGTACAAATCGGTTTCCACTCATATAATTTTTTGACCATCCTATCATTTGTCATTTGGTGTACATGGCCAAACCACCTCAACCTTTGGGCCTTAATGTAATTAACTGTATACACTAATGCTAGCAAAGAAATTAATTTAATGTTACAAAAATACCACCATTTTAATTTACTATATTCTGCTGTCTTAACTACACAAAAGTTTAATCACTCTGGCATTGATGGAATGACAATATATAAAAATATTCACATGAGTTTATGCAATAGACCAATATGCTATCACACTTTTGTTAACAAATACTATAGATTACACACAGTGCATCCACAAAAATCATAGAAACATACTGTACAGCTCAAGCAAGTGAAAATTACAATCCTCTACTTCAGCAGTCAACACTTCTATACAAATAAAACACAGTCACTGCCACGGGGCATTGATGAGTTTCGGTAATCTGTTCTGACAATGCTCATAACTTCCTGGCAACATGCAATTTATGAAGACGTAATAATCCTGCCAATGGCAATACATCATATATCAAGTGAGGAGCATGGTTTATGAGTCAAAACTACAATGCCTGACAGTGCACAAGCACAAAGGCAAAAACAGGTGCATCTGAGATGGCATACTCATGGAGAGGGCAACAGTGTGTACCAGTCTGACACAAATCATAGCCTCTTTATATTAAACTGATGCTGTTATAACACAATTTTAACAGTAAAATATACAAGTGGAGTGAGAAGCCAGACAAAAACTAGACACTAGGAGCAAAACTTATGATACAGAACAAGGAAAATATACCATAATACATCACAAAGTGGAATACATACTCAGAACTCTCCCTTCCTCCACTTTCCATGTACATTTTACACATGTGATTTTAGCTTTTATGGTTTCACCATGTCACACATTATCTCAACTTCACAGGCAAAGAAGATGGATACAAACTGAGTAATTTGGTTTCACTTAATTTCCTCCTAACTTTTTCTTAACAGCAGCACCCCTTCCCATTGGACAGCACCATCCTCACACCCCCCCAACCTTACCACCGCGTGTTACATATAAAGTTGCATCCTGAATCAATCATCCTCAAGATGGCAAGGTTTACTGATTATGAATAAACAAGTGATCAGTACAGCAAGGTAACAGAATTACTTTGGTACAGGAAGATTATTGTGGTAGTAATAGTCCATCCACAAGTATCACCTATGTTGAAGTTTACTATTATTATGTTGGTAACGAAGTACCGAGTATATCTCTCATAATGGATGTGCGAGGACCAATAGCACCTGCTCTGAATGCACCATTAGAAAAGCAAACCTTGACATAAACAATATCAATCTGACATTTTATACTTCTAACATGAAGATAACCAACTTTTGGTTGAAACATGCAGCCACGTAAGTATATTAATAAAAACCACTACACAGTTGTGTTGATGGTAAGTGTATACTCAATCACAGTATAATACAGGCAACAGGATGTCCATCGTAGAAATAGATGCCAGTTAAAATCCCAGCTGAAGCAAAAGTTTTATCATTTATGGCATATGTATCACACAGTTAAACAAATAAAATAATAAATAAACAAAAAAAAACAGATTGTCAACAACATGAAACAAGTGCTTCAGAAACAAAGTTTTCTCATCTTAGTTACAGGCATGTGAAATCTGCCTGAATGGCAAGCAAGGGATTCATGCAATAGAAGAGCATGTGAATATGTTAGAATTTACAGACTTACCTGTTTGTTATCCAGTGAAATTTATTGTTACGTATGTTTCTAGTGCAGCATTTACTAAGAGCAATAGCATGCACACAATTACACTACTTCTTTATTGAATAAGTTTATCATTTCCTCCGTGATGTGTTTTGAGTTCTTCATTTGCAGTATATCCTGAAACAATACCAATGTAAAAAAAAACATGACCATGACTTTAATGTAACAGTGTTTATTGTGGTTTAGGCAGGACAGCTTAGTGGTAGTGTGTTAGTTCTCCATGATAATACTTCATCCCATACAGCCACTGATGCTGATATGCATTTCTACACGTGCATATATAATACTTTATCTAATATACCACAAGTCACTTCAACACATTCCATTTCTTTCCAACACAAGGACTTCCTGCCACTGTTACTCTATAGTATCTAGCCAAACTGGGTGGAGTTACCAATAAGCCAGTATGACACTTCCACTAACTCTCTACATTAGCAAGTCACTCATATACGATACAATTCTTCCATGCTGCCTTTGGTGCACTTTTTTATCCCATGCCACTAAAAGGGATGTCTCCCATTTTCCTTCTTGCAGACCAATACAATTTTGGTAATCCCCACCATCTCTCCCAGTTATTGACATTGTCCATGGCATCTGTTAGACTTTGGCATTTTTGGATGTGGTCAAGGTTCATTTCTTTGGCATCATGACACAGTGGGCACACCGGGGAGTCCTTTAATCCCATCCTGTTCAAGTGTCACTGCAGGTAGTCATGTCCATGATGAGGCAGAAATTGGCAATGAGGACATTTCCAGTTAGAGTAGATGGAAGTTATTATTGTCCACTACTGCCTCCCATGCTTTGAATACTAGATGCATGCTCTTTCTTATAATTGCTGCAACTGCCTGTTGGTATGGTCGGCTCTTCAGGAGAATGCAAATATGATGCATATTTGGCTGGGGTATCAAACATGTCATTGCTGGGTATCCTACAGTGACTTGGGATTCACTGAAAGATAATCTCCCAACCCTTTGTGATGAACTACAAAAAAAAAATATTTTGCACTGAATCAGGAGCTCTATAAACCAAAATATTTTTGTGGCCCATTAAGTTCACACTGTCGGCAAACTTTTCCACGCCTCTCACTGTGATTTGTTTAATTCTTGCTGGCTCTTTGTAGTTTCAGCAACCAGTAATATGTGATGTCACAAAATCAGTAAAGGTCAATATCAAATTTACGGCATCATAAATCACAAATGAAATGACTCCGTAACTCCGTGGCCTTAGTCCGCACGCGAACTATACCGACAGAGCGGCCGCCGCCGGTCGGCGAAGTTAGTGCCAACTTTTGCGGATAGAGGGGTGTCACGTGGTCAGCGCAACGGGTCCCCA
>Ga0136643_10001253_pt1 | contig 30516 bp, 17 predicted proteins | sample TergutLab28metaG_FD_96883 | JGI IMG/M metagenome (GOLD analysis project Ga0136643, IMG submission 96883) | Labiotermes labralis P1 segment gut microbial communities from Petit-Saut dam, French Guiana - Lab288 P1 (version 3) (version 3) | ecosystem: Host-associated > Arthropoda: Insects >...
AAGGCCCAGAGGGGGAATAGAGGTATAGCTGTACCCTTTCCTTAACTTCAGTGCTAGATGGGGGTGGATGGTCAGCGCCACGCCCCGGCCGCTTTACCCCCGGGAAAGACTCGGTACCCATAGTATAGGAGGCTGGGTGGGCCCCAGGTTCCGTCTGGATGGGTGCAGAAGGTCTCGCCCCCCACTGGGATTCGATCCCCGGACCGTCCAGCTCGTATTGATTCGCTATACCGACTGAGTTATCCCGGTTACGATACATGTGCTCTTTCCTAATTACTGAAGTTGTACAATGAGAACTTGAAATCTCTGTTATTTTACTGAGAAAGACTGTGTTGAACTCTTTTCTTGCACACCACATTCGAAACTTGGAATTCAAATTTGACACAAAAGAGATCAAGGCAGTACATTGTATTGGACAAAATTTCCTTATCCCTCATAGTAGCATAGCAACCCATTCATTTGCCTCTGCTTCTATAAACTATGTACCAAGAAGTACTTTTTTTTTAAATAAATTATTTTATAGTTGTGTAAAGGTCTTTGGGGACACGATGTACAGTTTCTAACATAAATGTCACTCTTCAGTAAAGTGGTAATCGCTTCTCTTCAGAATTGCTCAGGCTTGAAGAAAATATACATCAATCATTCTTGTAGCCAACTGATCCTAATTAAAGTCAACAAATATATAAAAAGCTGGAGATGTTTAAAAAAAATACATAATATATTTTTTTCTGATGTTAGCAATACCATCCCTGTCAACTACATATGTACAGTATAGGAAACAATATATGTTCATAATGTCATTTTAAAGGAAGGTTCAAAATTTTGCTGAAATTTTTAGGCACATTCACAAAATTGAGAAAAATGACAATTAGCTTCTTCAGGTTTGTCCATCTACCTGTCTGCCTCTGTGTGTATAGTACATCTCCACTCTCATTGGACAGATTTTCATGAAATTTGATATGTGAGGATTTTTAAAAAACTGTTGAGAAAATTCAAGTTTGCTTAAAATCTGTCAAGACTAACAAGTGCTTTACATGCAGACCCTTGTACATTTATGATAATATCTCACTTAATTCTTCTTAGAATGAGAAATGTTTCTGACAGAAGTTGTATAGAAAATCAAGCACACGCTTTATGTTCAATAACGTTTTTTCTAAAAATTGTGCCATTTTTGAGATAATGTGGAAAAATATGGCACAGCCAGACAGACCACAGATGACACTATAATGCTATACAAAGAAGATGCAATTTGCTTGCCGGATAAATAAGGAAACAATACAGACATTAACTCAGAATATTTAATCCATATTGCTTTTCCATGGCAAAAGTGGTTATGCAAATGTACCCCTTTGTTGTGTTGTATGTACAATGCCTGTTTTGTTGAAAATATTTTCTCAGTTTTTTAATACATTAACAGAGATGTATTGTCATCCTTCAAAATGACTCAGTGCACCCAGCTGGATACTTTTTTGGGGCTGCCTGCAAGAATTGATTTTAAGTCTGTTGCTTGTTCATTTAATCTCAGTAGTACATACATGTGTTTCTTCCCTCCTGTACATCACAGTAGCGTAACATGTCTTTGGCTGAATTACTGCTTTTTAAAATCAGTACAGACAAAGTATAGATATGCTGCCAGCAGTAAACATAATAGAGTCATTGATATTTTTCTGACACTTGAAGAATTAGAAACCTGATAACTGTGTGAATGCAGCATAGACGTTCAAGAACAATGGACATGTTATTCTTTGATATTAATATCTTTTCCTCTTACATAACCAGAGTAGTATGTTCTTATGGAAGTGATTAAGTGGTGTTGTTTAATGTGGACACTTAAGTTCTGTTTATTTGATATATTCATAGATGTCCGTTCTGATGTGGCGCAAAATGGACTTTCTGCAAACCTAAATCCTCGCCTCAATGTTCATGCCAAGGAGTTTACAATGAAACAAGGAGACTTGAGTACTTCCAGGTACACCTACTGTGTGTAATATGTATATTTTCAACACATTTCAAGATAATGCTTCATAGCAAACACTATTCCATAGCTCAGGCAGTTGCTGGCTTCTCGCATGAGATGCCTGAGTCCAACTACAAACTAAGTAGTTTTATAATTGTGAGTAGTTACCCTTCTCTTCTTTCATTATTTCCACTTTTATGACAGTTATTGTTGCTAGGCAAGTTTACATTCATCTATTGAAGAACTTCAAGAGAAAATTCTAGGACAGTAATGGTAATATTTTTTTTAGTAAAAAATGTCTCCAAAATAATCTACTCTGACCTTTATTAGTATTCAAGTCTCAAATACCTCTCCTGCTTCAAAATTTACAAAGAAGAAAGCCCAGAATTTAAGAACAGAAGATGAAGTAACATTTTTATTGTTAAGAAACAAACTGTGAGTTACTGCAGGGTCCGTTTTGGGACATGTGGGCTACTCCCACAAAACTATTAACAGAAATTATATTGTTTTTATTTATACTTATCTATTGAATGGAGAAATAGCTGATCCCATATTGAGAATGCGATGATTGATAGCCTAAAACGATTTTGACATAAGACATCAAAAACTAGAGAGAAAGATAAACAATCAAATTTGTAAATAGCCCACAAAACCTCAAGAGAAAATTTCCTTTTATCTCAGAGTTATGAATCAAACTAACATTGAATTTTCAATGAAGAAATGGACCTTTTAAGTAAAGACTTGAGGTGGAACCTAAATATCAAACCAAAAACCTGGATAAGAAGCTGCCATGAGGTACCTCCCCTTAGCTGAACTAGATAATCTCAGGTGGCATGTGGCTGAAAACATTGATCACTTGTACAAACACAATCTATGTAATCATAATGAAACCCCCCAAAATAAGGAAAGAATTATTCCATAAATCAAGAGAACATTGTCACTGTGATTACTAAAGCTGATAAAGGAAATTCAGTTATCATCTTAAAAATTACCAACTGTCATAATAAACTAAATGACTTTATAAATTCCAGTGACTTCACACTGTTAAGTGCAGATCCCACCCAGGCCTACTACAGAAGAAAAAAAAATTAGTAAATTTTATAAAATATTGATAAGTAATAAACATAACGAAAATATGTATTCAGTCATCTATGTACATATCAATTTAATGTCTGTGAAAGAAACAAAGAATGGATAATCTTCCAAAATATCATAAACAATAATCTATTTTTTATGAACAGTTTTAAAGGACAAATTGAAAATTAAGCAAGAACATAGATTATGGCAATTATGATAACAGTACTAAACAGAAATGGTTTACTTTCACATATGTAAGAAGAGAAGCAGTGCTCATTATTTTAAATTGATTTGAATATAGCCTTTAAAACCAACAGTTTTCTTGAACACGACTTACAAACAGGAAAACGATGCACACACAAAGGTGATAAATAACTTTCCAGTGGTGTATATCAATTAACATGTCCCAACTGCAATAAGAAATATGACGGCCAGAGACTTAAACTGCATTTTCCTCCTTTAAGAACAACCATAATAACTCAAACTTTTTATAGCATCTCTTGGAATCAGGCCACTCCTTTGGCAAGATTGATGATATTGTGTGTATCCTTCATTTGCTTGGTAAAGGCCATTATTTGGACATGATTGGAAAACTTCATATTTACAAGAAGACTGCCATTAACAACAAACTGAATGACATAGACATTATGTCTCTGAATAAAATATTTGAAGTAACAGTACAGGAGTGTCCAACCCATCTGCTTGAATAAACTTTCCGCACATCCAGTCCCAAGGATGATAAATACAGAGACATGGAGAATTACACAAGAAATGTTGAATTCAGTGCTGGAATTCTAATTTTATATATCTTTTGTGTGAATATCTAATATTACATCTTCTGAAGCATGTGTGTTTTATAAGGAGAGAACTTGTATAACGTAATATTTGATCATGTAATTCTTCTTTAATTAATTCTTAACTCTTTCGGTTTTAATTAATTAAGTATATTTTATTGTATTGATTTATATGTCTTAAATTAGAAATCGTACTTTTCTATTGGTTATAGCTGATTCTTACATCTAGGATTCTTTGAATCTATATTCTGTACTGACCTTACAAGTTACTAGGAATATATTTCATTTGGTCTCAGGCCTACTAAGAACTTATCTTTCAAAACCTATGTTGAAAAAAGTTTTCAAGATATTTTGCTTTATATTTGTAGCTGATTGAAGCCATCAACCTAATACTTATGAAATTATACAATTTTATTAGACTATGTTAATCGATGTAACAAGCTTGAGACCTCAACTTGAATATTCAATAATCATGTGTCTGCATGAAAGCTTTCATAGTTACTATGACAAATCACTCTCTCCATTTCATATAAAATTCTCCTTGTAAACACGTTTTTTCCTGTAAATGTTAAGCACACACCAAACATTAGCTCCAACAACAGTTTCTTGTTCAGGTCAGCAGCCAGTGTTCCTGGAACATTAAATAACAGAGACTTAAACCACATGCAAGCATCTCATCACACTTTGCATCAGTCCAAATCAAGTGGCAACATTTTGCATCCTCTGCAGCACTCAAAGTCCAGTGGCAATGTCTTACACACACTTCAGCAGTCATGTTCCAGTGGGAGCATATTACAGGTAAGGTGAACATGGCTCAGTCACTGCACTACTGATCAGTCTTTCATCTCTTATAATTGAGAGTTTTCTTGCTTCTCTGTCTTCATTGCATTACTGGAAACTAGTGGAAATGACAGTGAAATTTCGTATACCAGTAGTTATCCTTTATCTTTTCCCTCCATTCTGTTACCCCTGTCATATGTTTATCTTCTTTCCTCCCATCTCCTGTAGAACAGTTTTTAACAAAATGACATAATATGCACACATAATAGCATATCTTGATATTTGTGGAACTTATAAAATAAAGAGAAACCATTTCCTTAGCAGCATTCATTGGTCTTTATAAAAGACACACAATCAATTATGTGTGAGGTAGGAGCTTAATTATTGTGCTTATCTAAGATAAACTTCCAGCTTACAGGTTGAAGTTGTATAGGTTTTATTTTAAACTTTTTTGGACGTGGTGGATAGCAGGTGGTTGAGTAGCTGAGCATACCTTAATTTTTACTTAAATTTGTGGAATCACACACATTTTTTTGTTGTTGTTGTTGAAATTTAACTGTCTTTTTCATATTTTATGATAAGGTTATTTATGGCGGATACAGTCTAGATGGCCACAGCAATGTATTACACCCAAAACACATTCCAAATGTCTTGATGTAAAACAGAAGCATTCTGTATGATACAAAATTATCATGTCACTCAAGCAAATTTGGTACTGGTCATCTGAAAGAGATCCAGGAATACATAACAATAATAACCCATGTCAGAACCATTCTCAGTTGGAATTACTTGGTTTCTGGACTCCCTGCTTGACTGATTGACTATTCTTGGTTGGGTTTACAGACCACAGGAGTCTTCATAAGTGTACACATACTGAATAAGATAGAAGTTGATTAAAAGCACCTTTCCCTATGAAACATAGTCCTTCTCAATCTTGTGATTCCTCTGCTATTCTAGAAGTATCCTGGCTTTTATGGAACCTCCAGGTATGTTTCTGTGTTAAGGGCCCCATTCACTCTAAGTTAAACTGTGCAGTTTAATTGTGTAAAAAGCTGGACTGAATGTTCTCTGGTGCAGCACAGGTTTCCCATCAGGTTTGTCAGTTTTTTTGTCAGTTCTCTGCGTCTTCTTGTGCATGTTACTATGGTGGATGAAAATAAGGCTGTTGTTTGCTGTTTGCTAGCCACATCGGCCATAATGTTATCCGAAAAGAAGAAAAACCGTAAAATGTGGAGTAAGAAGTGGTATTTGAAAAGGAATATATCATGCGATGCTCATCTGCTGAATGAATTACTAGAAACTGATGTGCCTTGAGGTGATGCCATCATGGTGTAGGCAAGTAAACTGAGGAAACTGTGGGATTCCCTGAGTGAACTGCATGGTTCTCTGTGTGAAAGATGACTGGAAAGGACAGTTCTGAGGCCAGCACTATTGCCTGTAAAAACTGCGCAGTTTACTCAGTTTTTTCATCAGGTATGACATCACATAGTAAAATTGCACAGTTTAACTGAGAGTGTGCAGGCTGCTTTAAGAACAGCCACTTGGAATTACGTATGCTGAGCCAGATGAGTTCAGTCCACACCCTCACACCTAATTTATTTATTACATGTTTTAGTAATATCATCCAAATAGGTCTTCTTGATTTAGGTTCTCCATTCAATACTAAAGGTAAATTTATAGTTTTGTTAATTTTAATATGTATTTGTGTTTGTACTTAGTAGGGGATGGAGTGACAAAGGATTGTGAACTGAAATGTGGGAAGCATCCTGCAATATTTAACCTACTACCCTCTGCAAATATTTGGACCCTGCTACGTTAGCTAAGGACTCATTTGCTGCTAGCTGTATGTTACAAATTTTCACCTTATTCTTTTGATGAGACGTCAATACCTTAGTTTTTCTTTGTTTTTAAATTTCACATCAAGATTCCTAGTAGTGTCTAAGAGTGCTACATTTCCTTTAGTTACTGGCATATATGTTGTTGCCCAGTAAATTAGCAGCTGCAGCAGAGTTAAATGTGATGCTTGCAAATGGTCAGTATTAATGTTTTACTTTAAAAGTGGAAAACTTCATTCCAGGGTCCCAGGGTTCATTTTCAGTTAGATGCTGAAGATTCTGAGCAACAGATTCCAGTCATGATCACCCCTCTAGTAAAGGTGCCAGTTCCTGCTGGCGTGAAGTCCCCAGTGAAGTCATACAGCACGGCAGAAATGAAGTCCACTAGTGTGTCGAGTAATGATATTAATAAAACATATGCGGTAAGTCAAATTACTTTAGATCAAGTGTCTCAGAGTGTTCAGTATGGCTATTCAGCATTATTAAGTATATGGTTAGGGCACTGACTACTTGGCTAACTTATGAAATATGCTGCTAGTAACAGATTCTCAATTATTCTTACTTATCATTAAATTCAGATAATATAAATCAAAGGATGTGACATCAGACATCCCTTCTGCTGACTGTTGTGATGCCACATGATGATAAATGTTGTAAAAGTGTAAAATAGATTAGTGTTTGCTTGAATTGTATATGACTACCTAGCACAGAAACAAATGTTGTACACAGGTACCTTTATGTGTTAAACTTCAAATTTGTCTTGTAACAACCACTTGGGAGACATCACAAGGAACTGATTGAGGCATAAGCATTTTATGTTATTAGGTATTTACATACATAACAAATTCTTGTTCCAAAAGAGAATCTTGTATGTGATTAGAAAAGACAGTTTGTGTAAGAGGATTGTTAAATGGTCATGTGTGAACTCCAGGCGCTGCAGCTGTTAGGTGACTGAGTACTGCTAAACTAATACATTTAAAGTTATTTGGTGATGATCTGGCAACAACATAGAGGAATATTTGTTTTGATTTTGTCCATTTTGTTACTTTATAACATAAACACCACAGTGTTTGGAAACAGAACGTGTTTCTGTCTTCAGATGGAGGGAGTGTGGAAAGATAACTAATCCTTTGGCACCTTGGTAGAGCTGATCTGTCACACAGAGTAAGTGTAGCTCTGCCAAGGTCTAAAGAGGTATTTACAGCAGCAGACAAGTATTTACAGGTTTGTGTGGAAATACTGATGTACATGACTCTAAGAATACTTTCTTCTACCTGCTCCTCTTTGTTTTCATTTCTGTGTGAGCTGTCTAGCAACCAAGCCACACAAACTGTCTCTCTCTCCACAAAGCTCTTCCTCTACAGTTTCCATGTTCTTCCATACATGACATCCTTCCTAATCGGTTGTTTATATCTTTGTCTTGGTCATTACAGCATTTTTCTTATACTTGCTGGTTAAGAACTTTTTTTGGGATGCCAAACTTTGGGAATGTGAGGAACACCAGCCCACTTTGTCTTTGCGGTGGTTCAGAGTCTTCATTCATATCTAGGTCCTATCTGCCAGCCATCACAATCATAATGACTTTATTACTGAGAATAACAGAATATCCTTTGTAGGTGTCTCCTACTTCAGAAATGTCTCCTGTGTCCTTGCTTTGGTGGAGGATAGAATCCAGAAAGCTCTACAAGTAACATGCTGAAAGGCACTGTGCACTCATCCCTTGCTCTTCATGGGGCTTAGGTTTCAAAACCCCATACGGAAAGTGAAAATTCACAAATATTTGACTGCCAACCCAAAAACTATGTTTTAGTATTTTGTTAGTGTTTTTCCTTTTTTGCAGAAATACTGTGATGGGAGCTGCCTCTTTTTCCCTAAACTCCTTGAACATCATTCGGTATGGCTTGAAGACCTGCTTGAGTTGTCAGACAATTCTAATGCTGCTATCCATTGAAGGGTCCAAATGATGTATTTCTAGTCTTGGGGTGACCCCTCAAATTTGTAAAACCGTGAACTACGAACATGCAAAAAGCAAGGGATGAGTGTGTATTTTATTTGTCTTTAGTTTACTGAACAGTGCTGTTAGCATTTCAGCTTTCATATCACCATGTAATCAGATGACAGCAATGAATTGGAAAGGACATGGAAGAATGTGATTTGACATAATTGAAGGTCCTCACCAGACAGAGGGACACTATGAAAACCTGAGCTAGGATAGTCATTTTTCTGACTGAGGTTTGAACCAGGCAGCTCCCGAAGACAAGTCAGAAGTGTTGTCACAGTGGTCAAGAAAACACTTTTTTTTTTTCAGCAATGTTTGTTTCTGTGTTCTTGTTAATCACAGGCACATGGTATAGAACTGGCAGAGCAGAGTGAAGTCCATACTGTGACAGGACTGAGATCTGTTCATTTACCTATGTCACCTCCTCCATCCAGTCTCAAACGTTCTAGGAGTCTTGGAGCAGCAGACATGGCAGCAAGACAGCATGCTCATATCATGGAAGTGCCTGAACTTGGAAACTTTTCTCCAGAAGTGCAGACTGTCATTAGTAGGGCTATAGCAGGTGAGTAACAGTTCTTTCATATCAAACACTTGCCAGCTATCTGTAACTGTATGACATGATTTCTCAAACAATGCCAAAACCCTTTACTTCGTCATGAACTCACAAAATGATCATGTTTTCAGTTTCTGTGTTTAACAATTTAACTTTTTCTAGAAGAAATGAAATTTAAATTAGGAAAGTGGTGCATAAATTTTATGCTAAATATCTTTTACATGTGTCATGCTTTAAGTCTGTGACAGTTTGCTGAGGGTCCTGGTAGCATTTGTGTCATAGGACCAATGTGATTTAGGGTTGAGGCTCATGGACAGAAAAATTTGAGAACCCCTGTGACAGGGACAGTACATGATTGAGTTCTCACCAGTTCTTAAATTTTGTGGGGAAAAAGAAATCCTGCCCCAAAACAAAATGATCTAGCAGTACAAGCCAAAATGCAGAGACTGCAGAGAAAATTTAAAGTAGAATTATGTACTTATTGATCAATGATGCATCTTTGCTTCACACTCACCAGGGGTTGGCAGTATAGGGATTAGTCTATGGTACTTTGAGATGAAAGTTACTTGTTTAGACCTCAAAGATGGTCTATTTTGTTTTTTAATTTGTATATCTTTTATTTTGTAGTTTTTATTAGAATTTTATGTGTTTTTCCTACTTTATTTAAACGGGAAATGGGTCTGTGTATCTGCACTTCATGGAAAAATGACTGTAAGACTACTCTTGCTTGTAATTTTTAATTTGACAACTAATTAGTGATAGAAAATGCAACATAGTTTTTTAACATAACTGTTGTGTTACCTGTTTGTGGGAAAATTTTTATTAACATATTTGAACGCTTTATTTGTGTATCCAGTAACTACATACATCATGTTAGTTGCATAGTCATACACATGTGTGTGTAAATTTTGATTCATCACTTACACCATAAGTCTTTTATAGTTCACATCATATGATAAGCACCATTATCATTATTGCACAACTTCAGAAACAGTATCCTATGGACCAGTGGAATAGGCTGGTATACAGAATAGGTTTCCCAACAGTAACAAACCCTTTTATAACCATCAACTTACTTTCCCTACAGGCAGAAAAGAACTGGACTGTAAGACATTGGCATTACATTGGTATGAATATCTTTTTCAATGTAAATAAATAATAAATAAAATCGCCCACTGTTCTCACAGCATTTATAAAGGGGTATTTGTACAGTAAACTAACACTGTAATAATATACAGGAAAATGAAGAAAATTATATAAAAAATTATAAAATAAAACATGTGTAAGTTAAGAACAAACAAGAAAAGATATGTCTGTGTTGCACAAATTGGTTAACTATGCCCTGGAAGTACTGTGCCTTTACCTGTATACTGTGAATTGGTACCAATGTGATCAAAAGTACGGTGAATGCTGCTGCAGAGTGCGATCCAACGGAAAGGCAGGGATCTTCAATACGGGAAGCAGTGCATCGAACCTTAGTAACAGTGTGTGACAAGTTTCAACTTGTTGGTTGCAGTCAATTGGTTGTGAGCTACAGTTGAGAGAAGGTGTGTATCAAAGTGTGCCATAAATCATGGATCACGAACAATGCATTAACATGAAATTTTGTTTCAAACTGCAAAAAAGTGCTAAAGAAACACAAAATGTTAAAAGTAGTTTATGGCAATGCTGCAGTGATCATGAAGACGGTTTACAAGTGGTTTGAGTGATTTCGTAATTGTTGTGAATCGGTTGAAGACAAGGGGAGATCGGGACGTCCTTCAGCATCAAAAACCCAACAGAATGTTGAAAGAGTAAGATCCTGAGACCAGGGTTCAGAGTTCTTAGTGGGAATCACCCAGTTCTCCTCGTGCAAAAAAAGCGCATCAATCAAGATCCAACATCAAGGTGGTGATGATTGTGTTTTTTGACCTTGATGGAATTGTGCGAGCTAAGTTTGTACCCAGGAACACTACAGTGAGCTATGAATATTATAAGGGCTTATTAGACCATTTAAGAAACGATGTGCATAAAAAATGACCTGAGAAATGGGCAAACAGTTTCATCCTCCATCATGACAACGCTCCGTGTCACACATCGCTTCTGGTACTGCAGTTTCTGTCAAATAAAAATATTATGATGTGTCCTCATCTACCTTATTCACCGGATCTGGCACCATGTGACTTCTGGCTCTTCCCCAAAGTCAAAATGACCATGAAAGTTAAACATTTTGAATTGATTCAGGACATCGAGGCAGCCACGACATTGCGACTAAAAACACTCACGAAAGAGGACTTCCAGAACTGCTTCAGACAGTGCAAGAACAATGGGATAAGTGTCATCGAAGTGAGGGGGAGTATTTTGAGGGGGATTAATGGCAATGTGTCTTTTACTCTAATAATTTTTTTTTATTTAAACATTCACTGTATATTTTGATCACACAACGTAAGTGCAAGTAATGATTCAACAGTGATAAGCAAGGTACAGAACCCTTCTTATTCTCCTCTGATATTTCTAAATGTAGATTCCTGCTGCTTGGTCATTTTGCTTTAGAGCAGGATATCTTTTTTCCTCAAAGTTCAACAAGAATCATTCAGGACTCCAATCCAGCACTCCCCTTTTAAGATATAACTCTCTAATATTCTTATGGGAGTTTATGACAGATAACTTCTTGCAATTGGATAAGACAGTACAGTGCAGACATTACAGTCCAGTAGCCTATGTATATTCTGAAACTTTACAGGACCAACCCAAAAATACCCATGCCTCTGTTGTGTGTATGCTGGGCTAACAGCTTATTTGCTCACATCTGTCTGGTGTGTATGTTGTGCCCAGCTCCAGTATATGTGTTTCCAGTTGACATAATTATTCTTCACACCAGTGCTGAATACACAAATTATATGTTTTCTGCATGCTATGAATATCATGCACTAGGTAGTTAGTACATAATACAGGGAACACAAAAAAGTAGTGAAACATGAACTATTAATTGCAGTAAGACAATTCTGGCCTGAAGAATATATCAGTACCTGAAGGATGTGAAGGTGAAGGAGTTTGTCACTTATAAATTATTTGAATAAATACTTGTCATTGTAATGGATCACTAAATTGAGTAACTTTTTATTTATTCTTTATTTTAGCACCACTAACCACTTGGAAACATTTAAGGGCAAATAGGCATCATAATGTTTTCCTGAAGCTTTTTATAGTTGCAGGATCAAATATAAATAAGTTGGTGAGAGATGGAGGAAAATTGTTCGAATAAAATAAAACCACATTAGTCTGGGTGCTGTTTACTGCGTTAAGGTTTTTTAATTATGAATAATTGCCCTTTGCAGAAGTGTAGTGACAATGAAGTAAGTTACCGGGAGATATGTTGATAAATTAAACTTCCATGTTGTGATCCTCTCAGTTATGAGACTATGCAGTCTATTAGGTGATTACCACCATTGCCGGGGAATGTGGTACCATTGTCTCCTGCTTTAAAAGTGGAGGCGGTACATTTATCCAAAACAATTGGTAATCTTTTACCAGAATACGCAGTGTCATAACCTAGAGGCCTGGAGTATGAATTCTCTCCGCTCTAGACAACGCAGAACTCATACATTAAGAGATTACAGAGGAAATGAAAGACTGGTTTGTTGGTGTGTAGGATAGTTGAAGAGCTCAGTATAGCAATACAAACTGTTATTGAGATTAAACAAGATAAAAAGCTCGAGCATGCTAATTTGAATTTTCCGGAAAATTTATATTACTCTTCTGTGAACACAATCAAGACAACTGGGGTTTTAGTTTTGTAAAAGGACATAAAAAAATGGATAATTTAGAAAATGTAATTATGAAAACTGTCATTAATAGCAATAAACATTTGAACATATTTCTGTTGTACATATTTATAGCATAATTAGAAGAAGTACTTCTTCACTTGGGATGTGTTACATGTCCTTGTTGATATCACAGTATACAACATCTAAAAATTTAAAATAGAAAAAACACCCACATTTAAAATAAAAACATTGTGTACTTACATAACTAAAAATAGAAAAAAGGTATTGAGAAGGAGGGTTTCAATTTTATCCAACACTGTACTGAACTACATACATATTGCTTGAACAAACAAGGATGCCATTCTGTTGGCAAGAATGTGAAGTAAATCTAATAATTTTCTTGGATCTTCTGTTAGGTCCAGGGTATAAAACAGGAAATAAGAAACTGCAAACGGGAATTTTACATTTTCATATATGTTAAAGCCGGAAATTGTATAATCTCTGTTACTTTAGTTTTTTCATGTTGTACAGTATTAACATTTACACACCTCTTTCCTCCTCAAGATATATGAACACAAACACCCAGTCATTTGCATTTTTATCAATTGCTTTAATGCTTAGTGGTTTGCTAAAAGAGTGTACAAGAGTTATTTGTGTTTTGTAAATGGTGCATTATTGGGTCTGCAGGCATATCATGTCTTGTGTTGCAGCATAACAGAATATTTACACTGTTCTTTTCTTAAATTCTTTTACACATAATTCAGACCCAAACAAAGTGTCAGTCCGGTCACTGATGGATTTAGTTCGTCAAATCATGGAACGTGCTATTTCCAGTGTCTACTTTGCTCTTCCTGCTGCCAAGTTGTGCATAACAATAATTGAGGTAAGACATATGTAACAGACTGTGAGATCATATTCACTTTGATGATTGCCTGTACATACAGTGTGATTTTGCAGGTAATACTGCAGTGTTCCTACACCTAATAACCATTCACCAGTCATATTCATTTCGACACTTAATTTACATTATCATCACTGATTATCTGTTGTACCTTAGTTAATATGCATTGGGGAATATTATATTTGCATTATCAGCTTTACCCTTTGTGACATTTTTGTTATCTTTGTCAGGCCTATTTTCTATTTCCTTTTGAAAGTACATATTTTACTGGTACGCTTATATGGCACTTTCTCTGTTTAGCTCATCAGAGTTAGAGTAAATTGTTTAAAATAGCTTTAGCTTATATTCTTGCCTTTTTTTTTAAACATTGGTGCTCATTGTTATGTATAAGGCCTCAGACACTATATACCAATATATAACAATCTATGCCAGTTTGATACTTATTTTTCAAGATTAAACTGAAAAAGAGGCCTGACAAACAAAGATATAAGAATGTCAGGAAAGTGTAAAACCGATAATGTAAACATGTTGTTTCCTAGAGCCTGTTAAACTAAAGCAAAATAGTCACTGATGAAACCATGAATTAAAAGTCAAAGTGCATGTGACTGGTGAATACTTCAAGGAGTGGAAAGACTGTGGGTAATTACAGTAAACTTGTCTTATGCAAAGCCACAAGATATGTGTAGAATTAAAGTTACCTGTTTGGGTTTTGCATTGATATTGCTTTTTAAGTTGCTAAACATTAAAAAAATATATATATAAACGTGAAACACATAAAAATATGTAATTTCATGCATAGTGGTATGACATTATACTGTTGTATAAGATTTGCAACATGAATAAACAACATGGTGAAGTAACTTTAATTTAATAATAGAGGATAGTCATTAATGGCCACTCGATAAGAGAGAATTTATTTATTCCAGTAGTATCAATAATACCGTCGGAATATCCATGCACTCTTAAAAGAATTCAGTTTCCACCCTGACTTAGATTTGCAGTGAGTATCAATAAATATTTAGGGCAGTCATTGAAAACTGTTGAACTTGAACTACAAAATTCATGTTTGGTATGTGGACGGTTCTATGTTGGTTGTTTAAAAAACATTTTTTTTTATTTTATCTCCAAATGAAAAAACAAGCAATGTTTTATATAATGAGGCATTATGGACATTGTATCATGAGTTTTTTGATAATAAAAAATAGAAAATAAATGCAAGTTTTTAAATTAATTAATTTATATTTATTTAGATTTATGATATGATGGATTATAATTAATTTTTTGGTTAGCTCTAAGAATGAAAAAGTGACCAATCAAAGAGGCTGGGCATTGGCACATAAATATTATGGTAGCCTATTTGATGATAGACACATAGCTAGTATTATGTAATTAAAAAATTTTGTCAAAGATTGTAGTCATTTTTAAGTATTAGCAAATTATTTATTCGAACAGAAGGTGTGTATATGTATTGCAAGTTGTCTTGTAGTGCTAGTTTACATTTTTCCTTCCTATCTTTTATACTTTTGGGATTAGGAGAAAAGCTGCCGAACATTTTAATGGAGGCATACGAAGTTCACCAACGAAAATATGTATGATCACATGGATGAGGTAAAATCTTCAATTTTTAAAGAGGGTTTAGCATGATTGTCTGGCACTGGCACTGGCACTTGGCATACTTATAATAATTTTGTGTAGGTAAATATCTGTTTGTTGTTGGATGAATTCCTACAGAAAATTGTTTCATACTTTATTACAGAGTGAAAATAGGCCAGTTGAATGATGTAGTTGTGTCAGGACTGCTACTATGCAATATTGATATAATTGCACAGCATGCAGCAGTTAGCTTTGGAATTATTTGTTCAGTATGAATCTTCTGATTTACATGCTTTTCAATTTGTAAACCAAGGAGATGTGTGAGGTTTGGTATTATCATAGTGGTGTTCATAAAGATTCATGTCTTTTGGTTTTGGTGCATTGTCAGTTATTAAATAGTTACCGATGTTTATGAGGAGCTTGCTGCCTCCATCATCAGGGTCAAAGCAGTCCTTGAATAGTGGAGGTGTGACTCTTAAAAGAATTTTTATTTATTGCCTCTTGTGCACATATTTGTTATTATATTGTATACTTAGTCCATATCATGTTGAGTTATTCGTTATAAGGTCTATAAATTATTTGTCATGGCTTAACATGAAAATGGCTGAGGAGCCATTTTATTCAATTGGCTGTTTGTGTAACTAATAACTTACGCTGCAAGTACAAGGGTAATTATGTATACCACACTTAACTGTGTTATTTGTATACTGGAAATGCAAGACATAACAAAATGGAATTAATGACACACTTGTTAAGTTACAGTAATTTGATGTTGTGTAAAGTGACCTTCATTATGTTATTGAATGTTTGCAGAAAGAGACTAAGGAAACTTTCTTGGAGTCACTACTCAATTTATGCCAACAGTGGTACCAAGAAAGGGATCGTGTCTTAAAAAATGGGTCAAATGTTGGAGCCTCTCCTGTTCCCCACTTTTGTGCCTTCATGCAGTTTCTCAATGAAATGTACTGTGAGGTATGGGTTACTTTGTAATTCAGAATATAAACTTACAATTTTCCAAAGAACTCTTGACCAAATATGCCTCTGAATGATGTCAATTCGCCGATTCAGCGGCCACACGGTCTAATGTGTGGGACTGCGGCTGCTCACCTATTGGGATTGTGGGTTCAAATCTTGCTAGGGGCATAGATGTTTTTCTCTTGTGAGTGTTGTGTGTTGTCAGGTAGAGGTTGCTGCGTTGGACTGATCACTCATCCAGAGGAGTCCTACCAAGTGTGGTGTGTCTAACTGAATGTGATCATGAAGCCTTGATTTAGGGAAGGCCATGATCTTAAGCACCAAAAAAAAAAATGTTATTCGGTTTAGGGTTCACATAAATATCTATGACCATGTGGGAATTACTGTCTTCAAGATTCACATAAAGTCTATGACAGTGAGGGAAATACTGTTTTCAGAATTTATATAAATGCCTATGACAGTAGGGGAAATACAGGGCTGAGTTCAGGATTCATGCAAATCCCTATGACAGAGAGGGCAATACAGAGTTCAGGATTCACATTAATACCCATAGCAGTGAAGGAAATACAAAGTTTAGGATTAACAGTTTCGTAGCACATTTTAACCATGTACAAAAGTAAAATACTATCTAAAAGTCTGATTTCTAATTTCATGCAATCATTTTTTCTCTATATACTTAAAAAAAAAGTTTATGCATTGCTTGGGTTGGCTTTTGTTTACTGTTTAGAAAAGTCTGTGTTTTGGCATTAAATATAAGATTTGCCTTAAAAGTGACTTATTTTACTTTGTTTTTTAATCTTTTTGTCCAATAATACTCCTATGTAATTCTGTTGTATCTTCTACCTGCTGTAATTGCAGCCTACTCTCATTGCATTAGTCCTCATATTTTCCTGGGAGTTTTCAAAATCCATTAGGAACAGGAAGAAAATATGGAGAATTTTTCATACAGGCCTAGTATGAAACTAGTGGCATGTTTATCAGAACTCAAAGATTAACCCTTAACTGCTGTGTGAGGTAACATTTTCTCCTATAAATGCTGCATAAAAAGACAGATTTACCCAAAACTGTGATTAACATCCTGAAGAATTTCCGAGTTGTTTAGTGATAAATTTGTACACTGGTATTAATATATGCTTGTATTAAATTTAGTTATAAACACCAGAAATTGTCTGTTTATTAATATAGTTGTGGCTTATTGAATGATTCTGTGAGTATCTCGGATTATACAGAATCATACGATTGGATGACTTGTGAATATAATTTTGGAGCGGATACAAAAGAAAGTGGTAGTGACAAAATTTAAAGTACTAATCAGGAATTTGTTTGTTATAATAAAGAACAACAGTGACAATATATCCAGTCTCAAACCAAGAATCAAGCTCTTGTATAAAGTAGCCTAAAAGTAACTTTCTGAATTTTCCACCTGTGTTTATGTTATTAGCTGTAAGTAATTCTTCAACTTGTTAAACAGTTAAAACGACGCCAGTTGCAGTTGAAGACTCAGTATGATGGGGTGCCACCTGGACTGGTTCTGCTCACACTTGTTTACAAGTGTTGCCTAGACTGCCTAAAGCCACCAAGTTCACAAGGAGAGGTAAAATATGATTATTAAAATACTTTAAGAATTTAAAAGAGACACTAAACTTTCATGAGTACAGCAGAATTTTGTTAGAGAAAGGAACTAAAGCAAGTAGAATAATTTGGAGGGAATGTGTCTTCCATTCTCTCATTCATAGTTGTGCTGAGTTCTTCACTGTGGGTGCTATAATTTCTATGCTGCATTGAAATAAAATCTATGTATTTGTAAACCTACTGTAAGTTGTTTAATATTTTTGGGTGTTATGTATAATACCAATGGCAGGAAACAGGCACAAAATGATAGAACCATTACTTCTTTATAGGTATACATTCAGCAAGACTACAATGTTTCTTTCAAGTAGAGTGGCAATAGTAGAAGTAAATGGAAGATGTAGCAGTAGTGTGCAAAACATTACAGATCTCTACAGTAGTGTTTTCAAAACTATTTCCTGCTGTGCAGTTATTTCAGTTCTGTAAAAAGTTTATGCGAGGGAAAGGGTAGGGATATTTTATGAATTCAATGTGGTAGAACACGTTTAGATTAACATCAGTTTATCAGAAAGTATAATGAAATCCATTGATGTGTTACTGTATCAAACTGAAGTTTTGGTTTGAAATTAAATGCATTATGACTTGTTTAGTTTGGGAACCAAACTTACAGAATATTTAAAAAATACTGTTTACTGTTGGCAGTGTCAGTAACATGTATATGTGGTACAATGAAACAACTTCATATTTCCCTACTGTACACAGTACTGCTACATTCAGAATTCTGTAAAACCGAAATTTGCCAGTAGAAAAGGTATCTGCTGTGTGGAGAACAGTTTGGAAACCAATGGAGTACAGAATTGATAATACTACTCATTATCACCCCTTTCTTACATAGCAGTTTTAAGTACTATTTTGTACTGCTTTTTCTCAGACCGACAGCCTCTTTTTTGTGCTGACATCTATCGGACGTGACTTGGAAAATGAACTACCAACTCATATTCCAGTACTGCTTGCAAGTGTCCGTGATGCCTTCCTTGAATCAGCGGCCATTCCTGCAATAAAGAAGACTCTACTTCAGCTGATAGAACTGCGTGCATCCCGATGGCAGCTACCAGCCCCTGCAGTTATGTATTATACTACTCACTAATTCCACCTATGGAAACACGAAAAGGGAAGGACAGAAGTAAGAAAATAATGCCAGTGTTTTATTTTATGAGACTGGAGGTTCTTACTATGGTGAAGAACACAGTCTTCTGTGATTTGATGCCATGTAGCCTGGTAGATAGTTGTCAGTGTTCTAGATAAACCTGCCTTTTTTATCTTCTGTCCAGAAGAGGCAGGCAGTAGATTCCTCCAGACTGTTTGTACCTGTCTACAGAATTACTCAGCATCACATCACAGGAGACTGTAATATAACACTAACACCATAAAAATATTCTGTGTCACAGAAGTTTTATGAAGTTTCAGACTTGTGTTTCCCCTATTTATTTCATAGTCTTCTAGGTATATATGTTTTTATTCTTCGTTTATTGAATGAAACTCCCAGTACCTCAGATTATATGTTGTTAAGTGATAGAATGTTATTGAATAAGTTATAGGAATGAAGGTGCAAGTTCTAATTAAGGTACTACTCCAGTAATCACATGAGGTGGCTGCGGTAAGCATCAAAATGCTTCAGTTAGGAAAGTTGTTTGTTGGTCCAAAATTGAAACAGAACCTTCCAAATACAAAGGAGGAGTGCTGGCCATTTGACTGCAAAGTCTGATAGTGCCATGTTATAATGGTTAAGTTACTGGCATATTTTAGGGACACTACAACCACTTCAACTCTGAAAAAGCAGGCACGCAGTTACTTTGAAAGTTTAATATCTTCCACTAATTACACCAATGAATTCAACGAAGATTATGAGATTTTAAGGTGGATATCAGTGGTTTAGGGTCATGCTTAGTGGCAGACATCCATGTTAGCAGTGTTGAGTCTCCTGGATTTACTACCAGAATGTTAATTTGATACAATTTCTACAACGTATATGACATTTACATTATGTGGGACCTAATCTCTCCACATATTATAAAAATTTAAAAAATAGGCTGAATAGATTACATTAGAATAAAACTTCCAATTACGACTACATTTTTAATATCTCTGCCATATTTATTACTACATGTTTTTGCCAGAAACGTCCATCATCCAGTAATAACAAATATGAAAATATTTAGAAGGATAAATTGCAAGAGTAGGTACTATAAATTCACTCTACAGATGGATTACAATACAAAAAACTTCAACTAGTCATCACTCAAGAGAAGTACATAAACTAAAATCATAGGAAGCACTCTGCAGACAAACAATGAAAAGTATACATCAGTAAACAGAACTGAGCATAAAAAAACTTAAAAAGTACACTAACTTCAACTCTCATAATATATTCTCACACACTTTATATATGTAACTACATAAATACGTCAACAAAAACCTGTCTGAAATTCTACCTTCATTGTGAAAATGAGATCTCATTCCTATTTCTAGAACCTAATCTTGCAGTTTTCCTTCTAAGTGTTGTAATATTTTGTATTACTTGATGATGGCCAGTTCTGGCAACATTGAGTACTAAATTTAACAATGACAATAGATTAAAATTTTAGTTGTAAGCGATGGATAAAAGTTATGAAGTTATGTTGAATAGTTTTTAATGTGTTTTAGTGCATGGTACACATACACAAATATACTTGTGTGTGTGTGTGTGTGTGTGTGTGTGTGTGCGCGCGTGCATGTGTGTGCATTCATATGTGCATTTACTCCTGTACTGTGCATGTAGAAAATCTTGTTTTCAAAGCAGAAGAAAAAATTGAGGTACCTTAAATGGGATGGTTTTAGGTCAGAACAGGTTTAAATGAAGAATGAATGAATGGATGGATGGATCAATACATACATAACATACACACACACACACACACACACACACAAATAATAAATAAATAAATTACAATTTCTTGTCCTTTGTTTTTGCATCATCAGAGAAGCTATGAAAGTAATCAAACACTCCCACATGAACTGTGAAGCTGCGAAAGTAGTTACCAATGTCTAGGTTCACTTAGTTATTTTTTTTACCATAGCTGCAACTGGGAAGTGCAAGAGGGGAAAATGCTGCTCCAATATTCTGTCTAAAGAAATAGTTTTTTTTCTACATGATTTTTTGGGTGGTATAAAGACAGAAAAAAATGAAACACTTTTGACTGCTTCATAAATTAAGTTCTTTAACCCTCTTTTTGTCATGCGGTGCCTTCAGTTTTGATAGCACCATGCTCCACAATCCTACACTTACTCCACTGGGAATCATATGTAATAGGCCACTTTGTCTTTCCATATCATTTAAACTGAAGACTGCAGCTGCTCTGTATGCTGAAATGTTTCAACATCTTCAATGTATGACACAGTTAAACTGAACAGCTGCAGTTGGACAGTATATTTAATGATTACCTTTATCAGCACTAGGAGAAAAAAGCGTAAATCATGGTATATTTTTATCATTTGAAAAATGTTAAGTAGTACAAATTAAAACTAAATGTATTTACAAATTTCAGCTTTCCTGGTGATGGCTGAGTGGCATATGACTTATGCAATATTGCATTTCATCACTTTTCATAAACCGAAATACAATGACTGAAGTATTTCTTCTGAGTTAATAACAACTCCACCCATGTTGCTTCAGAGAATAAGATGGCTCTCAGTGCCTTTGAATATACGAGTAAAACTGTAAAAATGTACATGGTTCCTAAATACATAGCTGTTATACACAAGTTTATATTTTAAGTACATGTACTTTAAAAATAATTGGTGTTATTTTCACTTTCTTATAATTGCTAGTATGACAGTTACATTGTTACGACATTATTAAAAAATTTAGGACAGTAATTTCCAAACAGTGTTCTGTGAAGGCCTGGGGTTTTGTGAGAGCTGCATGACATTGCAAGTACCATAGCAATACCTATGAATACCAATTATCTGTATTTATTAGAAGTATTAATTAGAAGTTTCTGCATTCAAGAAACACGTAAATTTTCTTGGATAGTGATTCATGTCAAAATAGAATTACTTCCCAATAGTGTGGAATTGTGGCTGTGTCCATTATCAAGGTTTTTTGTGAGCACAATACACATAAGTTTCACTTATAAATACAGTTTATGAAACACTGAAATTTCCTTCCATTTTGACATGACTGGCTGCTCAAGAAGACTTCATTGAGTTTAATATCACAATTGGCCTGCCCACCACATTGCTCACAGATAAGTTAAAGAACATTAGTTAAGAAATTTCTTTGTTAGTTGTTTAAGTTTAAAGTGACCACCCATTTACTATTCAATTACAGATTATTTTAACCTTGTAGCAAGAGAAAGAGCAAGTTTCAAAGCTTGTTGGTATATCACTGGGGCTGAACTGGTGCAACTCAGCTGTATTATTAGCATTATTTATTTTTATGCAGAAAACAGCAGTTGAATATAGTTAATTTATTCCTGTGACTTGTGGTTGTGTTGGGGTTCATCACAATTTTTCATAGACCAAAGTTTTTCACATTAAAAAAAGTTTGGGAATCACTGGCCATGGCAACCTTCACTCAAGTGTTTTCCAGTTTCTATTTGTCCTTTTTTCAGTGATTTTAAGTGATCCTAAGTCAATAATCTCAGGTAGGGTTCTGGTTTTCTGTTCTTTGTCCACTGTCTTGTATTCAAAAAGAATAAAAGGTTTAATGGGCAAAGTCCAAGAATGTAGAAATTGTGTATTGTACCATTGTCTGCAGCCTTTAGAACTTAATGTTTGAAGTGAAACATTTCTTTCATTCAATATTTTCCTCATTTCAGTGTTCAAATCCATCACTCATGCAAAAAACCTTGTATGGGAATTTCAGTGTATTTGGCTTTTTCTCCATCAATTGTGATATTGTTTAACATAGTTGAGCAGGATCTGTGACTGAAATAAAACATACCATTTACTGTGAGACTGTTAGAGCAGACTGAAATATGGAAGCAAATATATTACATGAGAGACCTTAACATTTAAACTATCTTTTATGGCTGCTGGGAAGAGCAATAGCTTTTCCCACTAAACTGAGTTAAACCTCCAATTAGGTATTGTTTCAGACTGAGATTATTGAATTATAACCACTGAAATGGAACAATATATGAAAGAGAATATTAGATAGATATTCCACTGTATTTCAGCCTCCAACTCAAATTGCAGGCTGTATTTTTCTAGTTTGCTACTTGTATTATAAGTCTGTAATAATGTAGGTTGGTTTTAAGAGTGCATTGTATTGTTGCACTAATGCGAGGTTTTGTCGATGTAGGAGTCAGTCCCATTATTTTAAAAGTGGCTTGTTATAATGACATAGTACCCTCACATGACTTGGTACTCAAGATCCAAGCCCTGTTTATAATATTATGTCTATCATCTTGTGCACTCAATAATACATATTTTTATAAAATTATTTACATTGATTATAATTATCACAATTAGACTGGCTTATTTTTTGGTACAAATGGTAAAAGTAAATTAAATTCAATTAGAATGAACATAGTCAATTCATAAGACATGCATTTTTGTTATAAAAACTGACAGTGAAACTTTTCAAGCAAAAGGACACTTCATCACTTCTAATGTTGCTGCTGAAGTAGCATAATTTTAAAAGTCAATGGACAATAATTCACTACATAACAAGCAAGAAGTTAGAACATAAACTGCTACAATTAGTCTTGTAATATATTATGCCACACGATTCAGTATACAGGTTCCAAATTTTGGGGTGGAACCTCCTGCCTCCTTGTGCAGGACAGCAGCATGAAGGTGGGGAGCAGATTTCTGTAAAATGTCTGCCAAGTTGCATTAATGCTTTACTGCCATAAAGAATCTCAAATATTATACACAAAATATGTTTTTGATTTGGAACATAAATTTCATCTTCTTCGTTGTAAGGGTTTGACATTCAGTACAGTGGAGAATATTCAAGAGTACACTCATAATAAACTGATAAGAAGTGTATAAATATTTCATTATTATCTGTGTAGTACAGAAATTTTACTTAAGAATGCATATTCAGGAGATCTAATGAGTTATTTGCACAGAATTAATAATAATTCATTTAAGGAACAAACTAGATGAAAAGTTGCCTAGATAAGTATTGTGATTGTGAATCTACTAATATATCTGAAATAGTAATATTTGAATATACAGTATGAATTTCAATAATAGAGCTTTAAATTATATTTGTGTTACTCTTGTAATAAATACTCTAGTCACATGAGCCACAATACAAAAAGTAAATGTTGTGTGATACCACATCATTGGTCCAAATTTTTGTTCAACCTTACCATTGTAACTGTTAGGAGTAGATTATAGTGAATGTGAATTTCAAAACTGAGTGTTTTAACAGAACAGTGAGGGTCACCTGTCGGTGTTAAATGTTCTGTGGTCACCAACTGAAACTAAGTGTGTCAGTTTCTGAGTAAAGAATTTCAGACCCTCCTCCAGACCTGTATTTCTAATACCCCAGTTCTTTTGTTTGTGAATATTTACAGTAGTTGATGGAAATTAGATATTGCTTCAAGATGGCAGATTACTCTATACATCTGTTTCCTTGAGATCTGTACCCCTGTTTCTGCTGTGGAAAGCATACTAATATAGTATGGCTTTATATACCTAAAAGAAAATATTGGCCTAGAGCTCAGTACTCTTAGGTGAATTACTGTAGGAACTGAGTATTTTACTCATGGACAGTAGAACTGAGTGGCACAGTGCACAGTGCTGGCAGCTACCATTCCCCTCTCCACATCCCCTTAAGTAAGAGCTCAACTTACCCGGTGAGTACTACAGAAATATTTTTGGGTGTTTCTGCATTAGAACACAACAGTTAGGTCCAGCACACTATAGAGCTTTAACCACACTGATTTAGTACTTGATTATGAGGTGACTGCCAAATTGTACTTCTGAAACAATGTGCTGTGTTGCTGGTTGGAACAATAGCTGCTTTGTTGTGTGTATGTTTTTGCCACCTGTTATTTTGTTTCATATGTTTTGTAGTGGTTGCTGCTTGTTGGCGTGTATGTTGTTGCTTTGAGTTATTTTGTTTCATGAATTTTATAATGGTTCCAACTTTGATATAACACAGCGCATGCAGTAGTCAATTCATAATTTTACATAAATCAGAAGTTGACCACGGAAAATTAAAATTTTGGCCACACGTGCTGAATGCACTGTTTTAAGAAATTATTGTTAGTGTACTCTCAAATGTCATGATTCATGTCCTTTAGCATTCTTTGAGACATTTTTGACAAGACTTAAATAAGTCTGGTACATGTAGTAACTGGGCTATGAACTGAACAGGACTCTGGCAAGACATGGTATTGTTTCCTTTTCCAGAACATCCAGACCCAAATCTGTAGCTCACCCATTGTCTTTCCTTGGGAGTACAGCAGGCAGGATATGAAAGTGACCACTCACCTCCATTGTAGAATTCGTGGAGCTGTATTTCATCAATATCATATTGTTACACAGCATGAACACGCATATTCTGATTGTGAATATTCCTTGTGCTATTATTATAATGCTGGAATCAGATTTTGAAAACTTACATGAGATAGACATAAACTAAATGGCAAGCAACTTGTCTTGAATGTTACCCGTCACCATTTCAGGATTTTGAACATTGTTCTTCAGTTTAGGGAATGTATAGCTTAAAGCAGAGCTTACATTTTCTTTACAATGTGAAACTTAACACAATCACTGGTGCTCAAGGAGCATTAGACATCCTTTGTTATTGAAATTTCACTGGGAACACACAACTCATTGCAAATTAAGCACACTACAAGGAAGAAACTGTCATTACTTCATAACCTTTTGTAAAACCAAGGGAGTGTTTATCTTCTTGCTGCACACATTTTTTTAAAAAAGACAGAGTGAAAAGAAGTATGGATGGAAGTAAAGAAAGAAACTGTACATATCTGTCATAGAATTTATGAATTAGAATCTGAGTAATGAAAAGGAATAGGGATAAACAACTGCATTTTACCTTTTTCATGAACAAAATTATTATTCAGCTAGGCAATATAAATTTTTCTCTGATGGTCTGCTGGTTGTCTAAGATATAATTTGAAGTATGAAGAGGAAACAGTTATAGAAACTAAAAAATTAAATTATGGTGTAATGTTTTTCATGTGGATGACCACTTTGAACCTCTACAGCTTAGTATTTCTGTGGCATGTTTACCTTGTCAGTTCAGGAATTTTCCTAGCATTAAAAATACAATGGAAAGTTTTCTGAATTGATTGACATGTACTTTATCAGAAATAGTTCTGACACATAGCCAAACAAGGATACTGGGTTTGGGGTTTTACTGCTTGTAGATACTGATGGCTACAAGACAAATAGGGAATATTTAAGCATCATGCCACAAATGATTGTGGCATGGCACATCAGGGGTGTTGAGTAAAGGCATGTAAACTCCTGTCATGAATCTGAGGAGGTTAATATTGCTCATATTTTTTGACACGTTATTGAAATCACTTATTTGCATTTCATTTATACCAAAACAATATTTATCGTACTCTTTTCTGATTGTGATTTTTTCACCTGAATGGGCTGTGGCATGAAGTTGTGTTCTAACCAGTGGATTCTTTGGAATTTAATATGGGAAGCCTGAAGGACTGAGATTATTAAGACTGGTTTGTGCCATAATGAATGTATGTGGGTCATGCCAAGTATTAGAAATAAGATTTCCTTTTCTTAATCTGAAGTATATGTGTGTGACTTTTTATTTCTCAATTTAATATGTGCCTTATGTCTGTGTGAAAAAGCTATGACATCTTCATTAAAACATAGAATCTCAATTTCACATTTATTCATTCCTGAAAAACTTCTTCCATGGGAAATAACTGTCATTTTTATAGAATATGTCATGAAAGGTGCTACATTTGGAAAATATGTATCACTGGTTTTGTACAAGATACATCTAGTCTGTAGAATTACATTTAAAATGTATTTGCTTGGCATGTTAATAACTATGTTAATGTTAAGTTCTTTACAGTTGGTAATTTAAATTATACTTTACATTTCTTCACATTTCACTTTGTAATACACAGGGCTACCTGAAAGTTAAAACATTTACTGTGTTTGTATGTGACATATGTATTAACGTTGTGTACAGTTATGGGTGAATTAAAGAGTTCAATGCATAATTTTTATTGAATCATTATAATTGGAAAACAAAATAAAAACTACATGTTTCAAGAATATTCAGTTATTATTTTGTCTCTTGAGTCTGGTCAGAATGAAACATCAGAATTATTGGATGAAGATAAGATCATAAGTCAGTATGTAACTTTTAACACAAGTTTTACAAGTAATCTCAGTGAGGGTAATTTCGTCATTCTAAGTCTCTGCCTACAGGTATCCTTCACAGGACCTGAAAGGTTCTGAGGAGTGAACAATATGTGTTGAAGAATACAAAATTTGGTTAGTACCACTTGCACTACTGTCTTTAATTACCTTCAAATTTTGAAGTAAAGGTATGTTTAATAAGTGCACCAAGTATTGTATTATAATCCATGCTAACACCACATGTGCGGGTGCAATGCATGTAGATCCTAAGCCAGTTCTCTTAAGACAACCTGAAGATGGCCAGTATGGGCCAAAATACATAGTTGTCCATTTAGCCATTAAATAAACCTATGTGACACAGTTGTGTTTGACTAGATTCAATTTCCAAGTTTTTTCATGGGATCTGGAATTGCCAGAGGATACAAATTTAACAACATATAATTGAGACTAGGGCCAAGGCTAGTGACTATGGTGTCCTACCTTAACTATAGCAAAAGTGCCTCATTGTGGTCGGTGAGCATTCTGGCCTCTGCCTGAGTAAAATTTGTGATGATCAGCAAAACATGATTTTATGATAATTGGGAACCTAAACCAATTGTTGAATATTTACTATTCAATATGTATTCCACACCAGCGGCTAGCTTTACAGCTGTGTAGGACTCATTTCCGGTAGTTTGATCACTGCATGTTTCAGTACATAGCATGAACATGTGTCATCAATGCTTCAGGACAACCGTTCCATAAGCAGCGCTCTGGAGAAGTATCGGGGCAGAGCTTGTGTGTCGGAACACAAACTCCCACTGAAAGAGTGTAACAACTCCTGATGGCGATTTGTGCCAGACCTTGCCATTACTGTGGAACAGTGAAGTATTAGATTTTTTTGTGACAATGGGCCGAATTATAATTACAACTTTATGCCACTGATTGTCGTGAGTGACACCTACATTTCGGTTAGGTCGTAGCAGGGGTAGCGCTGTCGTTAGTAATCACCGTCGGCTGGTCTGTAAAGCAGTATAGTCTGATTGGCATTTATCGACGTTTCGGAGGCATATACATTAGTCGTCTTCAGGAATGGAGGCGAATAATTTTTTTAATCTGTTATAGCAGAGATCAACATTCTGGTTTCGTTTGTAATAATCGGATGGAGGATGTAGTTACCACTGGTCTTTTATTCATGTGCGAAAGTGTATACTACGTTTGCTGTCTGCTACGTTGGTCTCTGGTGCAAGAGTCGAACATTGAATCGGCCAATACATCGCCTCTTACGATAATCTGTGGTCTCTTATCCGTGCCTCGAGTCGCAGATGACAACGTGCATGTCCGCTGGAGAAGTACGTAAACAACCAGGGGGTACAGATTCCTGGGAGTACTACAAATTGTTAGTTAACTAGTTCAGGAGGTTGATCGTAGCCGGTTGTAACATGGCAAAACATCATCCAGACTTAATATTTTGCAGAAAACAGCCGGGAGTAGGTGCGTATATTGTGTGTGTATTGCACTTTTCGTAATGTGTTGACTCCAACTTTTTTAAAGGTTAAGGATGTCACAGAAATTGTGTCAGTACTTAATACTTTTGTTTTCTTCCCTCTGTTTTAGCTATTGGCCGATTGTGTGAAAAATGTGATGGGAAATGTGTTATATGTGATTCGTATGTGCGTCCATGCACATTAGTGCGGATTTGTGATGAGTGCAATTACGGATCCTATCAAGGGCGGTGCGTTATTTGTGGAGGACCAGGAGTATCAGATGCATACTACTGCAAAGAGTGTACCATCCAAGAGAAAGACGTAAGATGAAATAGAATGATAAACAGTGCTGTAACACACCATTCAAAATTTTGGCATATGTTTTGAGTAATCTTGGTTGACACGAATTTAATAAGAGTTCTGTCAGATTGGAATTCTTGAATCTTGTCAGATATGTAGTTTTAATGCTAGTAAAAAATTATATAGAATAAAGATGTCAGTCATCAGTCGTAATTTGCACATACAACAAATGTGATAGACATAATGTTAGAGGTGTAAAAATACACGTGGAATATGAGAGCAATTGTTGGCTGAAGATACATTGGATGGGCACTGTAAAATGTGTGGAAGGTTGCGGGTTCGATCCTGGATGGGGTCATTGGAAATTTTCATGGACATAATCCGTCTGGCCGTGCTATTGCCCTGGGGTAGACTCAGCCTGTAACAGAAATGAGTACCAGGGGTATCTCCATGGGGTCAAGGTGGTGGGTGTATAGGGCTGACAACCCTGCCACCATGTGCTGATTGTGTAGAAATCCTAGGAGTCTCAACCTCCCGGAGACTAAGGACCTGTCGAGGCCTATTTTGGGATTGCTTTACCTTTACTGTAAAATGTCTATAAAGTAGCCAGAGTGCGTAGTATAACCTAATACAACATGAAAGTCATCTACATAATGGCTAAAAACTTAGGTCCTGCCATTCAGAAGAAACTGTGCATGTCCGTTACATAAACTGGTTAGTGCTGTTTAGGGAAATAATTTCGGTTTATTTTGAGAATCATCAAAAACATGTAAATACAGTACATGGACAGAATAGAGGTCTTTATTGTTATAGCAGGTAGTATGTATAATAACCACTGTCCTGAAAAAGACTTGATTGTTAACCAGAAAGTGTGCTGAATGTTAGAAATATCCTCAGTTGACCCAGAATAAATTAAGCCTCTGAAGAATGATAAGTTTATTTGATAAAACATATTAATTCAATTCTAGTTTCAGAACATATCCAAGGCATCTTATTGTACATAGACTCTATTGTTTTAAGTTCCTTAACTTTTTTTGTTTCAGATGTATTCTTAGGAACAAGATGATACATAGTTTATTAATGACTTAAGTGAAATTTTAGTTATAATTAATGCTATCTGTAACAAAGGGGTGCACAAATGCTGGGCATCAGGTTGCCAGTGTGACTAAATTTTGTACTGTGGCACTTAATATGTCTGGATCTTCAGTGTGAAACTTGATTTGTGTCACCGTCATGGCACCTAGAATTTTTAGGTGACTACTAGATTTTTTTAAATTTTGTGTGTCCCTGCTTTACTGATATTTTAATTCATGTTCTGATAACAAAATATTCATCAAATCAGCTCCAGTGGTACTTGGGAGCAGATGAACAGACTGTTTCTCTGTAAGGTGCAGTGTGCAGGACTCCTAAAATTTGAGCCACTGCAATATAATTATAAATAGTCATTCTTGTTGATTTATTGATAAAGATAATTGTTTGGTGATAGTATTTGTATTACTTTTTTTTTTTTTTTTCCAGGGGGGTGGATGTCCAAAAATTTTGAATTTGGTTAGCTCTAAGACTGATCTTTTTTATGAAAGAAAAAAAAAAGGTTTCAAAAGA
>Ga0136643_10001254_pt1 | contig 30510 bp, 18 predicted proteins | sample TergutLab28metaG_FD_96883 | JGI IMG/M metagenome (GOLD analysis project Ga0136643, IMG submission 96883) | Labiotermes labralis P1 segment gut microbial communities from Petit-Saut dam, French Guiana - Lab288 P1 (version 3) (version 3) | ecosystem: Host-associated > Arthropoda: Insects >...
CCACACACACACCACAAACACACACACACACCCACACCACACACACACACACACACACTCAATCACACACACTCTCCACACACACACACACCACACACGCGCACACACACACACACACAGCTACAAAGTACTGCGTTTAGCTGTATACGTTTAGATACAACATATTTTATTTCATATCACATTTCATACTGATTTTGTGTATGAATTCATATTAAAGTTTGAAATCTTTACTACATTCTGCAGTCGTATGGCAGCACTTTTTATTTTCTTCTGTACAGCCCGATGATGGCTATTAGTATAGCCGAAACATGTATCTGTTTACATAGTAAACATTTGTGTGTCATATTTTGCAAAAGGCTATGTCTGCTTAACACCGGGTAGCTGTTGATATTCTTTACAATACCTGTTGTGTTGACGAATTATTTGTTCGGTTTACTGGCTCAGAATACAACGGGGATGAATCGCCTTAAAGATAAACATACATCATCTCGGTTACCAAACCCATCATCTATAGGGAAATAATAAATAGAAAAAACATACACATCGTGACAGTGCAGTTTCCAATTGACCTTGACAGAAGTCTGTGTTGGGGAAAGCCGACAGTCCCTTGTCTGTCCTGTGACCAGTAACCGATATATTCCACTTAAAAATACATTGTGATGTTGAGTTTTGTGCGTGTCAGGTAATATAGTTATTTTCTCTTGTGTTCTATGTGGTTAATTTCTCCTACAATCTCCCCAGTTTTAAAGGCCGAGAAGCTGAGTCGCCGACTAAACTACTGGACCTGAGGTTTTCCGTTCCTTAATGTTATGACGCCGCGTTCCTGGGTAATCGGTTCTCGACGTTAAGAAAACCTAGTGGTCTCGAAACGTCAGGAACCGAAGTTTTTTGGATCGAACCCGCATTCAAATGGTGATCTTTTTTCTTCTTCTTCGACATGACGCGGCGTCATGTCGAAAAAGTACGGAGACCTCAGCTTCACCACAGCCAAAGCCTAAAAACTTGCTTCAGCACTTCTACGTGCCCGCAGATGCAGGCGGTACTTCATGAACAACACTAACGCAGGAACTCTGCATCAGCCCACAAAGTGAGTTTATGTTCTTTCGTATGATTCTCACAACGCACAGCGATTACTTTCCCCACACAGGATTAATCGACTTGTCTTCGTAATACAGGCGCAGTGTGAATTCTGTGAGGTAGGGAAGAATTCTTGCTACGAACTTCAGACCTCCTTCAGTCACGTAGCTGGTAACTAGCCTTCAGCTTCTCCTTTATTCCCCGATACATAGAAGCATCCCTTGCCACCCAGAATAACTGGTCCCACTGTTCAATTTTGCCTTGAAGATGGATTCAGCATGTACCTCCGAAATGTCTGTACCCAATCACAGCACCCAACAGTGTCGAAACCCAGAAGACAACACTAAAACCGTACACATACCCTAAAAATGTGTGCACTAAATCTTACGTACCATTACCCTCAGGTTCTAAAGACGAGTGTGTGTGTGTGTGTGTGTGCGCGCGCGCGCGCTCATATATATCTTCTATTAGTTACTAATATTCGATCGCAAGTCCACTACCTACACAAGACAACCGAAATACTGACAAAGAACGTACACATACGTGCACACCCCGAGTGGAATTAGAACCTAATCTGCAACCCCTGTTCCGAGCGGTAGAAGACAAATCTTGGACCATGCGGGCAGTATGATCGACACATGCGTGAAATTATGTATTAGGCCACGACTGTATCCTTCCAAATCATTCCAAATTCATTAATCATTGATTATCACACTAATTAACCCTCTGCGATACTGTCAGGGACACCGACAGCGCCTTAAATGCATTACACTTACACAAATAAAAGTGCCAGGCCTCGTGAGTGTATTTCTTACTTGGAAGCGTGTGGAAAGCGCCGCCCTGGGCAGCACACAAAACCGAACAGGTAGTTGCATGGTGTCAGATAAGACAAGCCGTCGTGGCTGCCACGTCATTAGTCACCAACGACCTCTATACACACAGTCATATCAACAGTGGAGTTGGGATCGATTCCTGGCAGGGGAAATACATTTCTTCCCCAAAGAGCACAGACTGGCGCTGAGGCCCTTCCAGTTTATTTATTGGGTCCACAGGGGCTATGCCCCGGCGGTAAAGCGACTGGGGCTCCGAGCTGACCACTCACATGTAATGTAGAGATTAAGAATTGGAGTTACACCTTCACTTCCACACAGCCATAATTAAATGGCGTGGTCCGTAATCAAACACAGGAACTTCATGGTAACAGACCGATTGCGGACTGGACGATCGAGTTCCGAAAGAGTCCATCATGTGCTTATTAGCCCATGTAGCGTTCAGTCGCGGAGATAATGCAGCCGGAGTGTAAAGGCCACTACTCACCTTCAATGAACTTTCACACCTATGTCAATATTTGGCGGTGTGATGCAACAGCGCGAACGAAACAACGTAAAAATCGACGATATGTCTGCTTCTTTCCTATACAGCTTCTAATCTTCCCATTCTGTACTATTATTTCCTCTCAAATGCCCTTTCCTTTCATTACCTCCTTTTTTATCTCCTGCTACAACCCCTTCCTCATACTTCTCTGATTTCTCTTCGTTCCTGCTCCTTCATTTTCTTCTTTTCAACATTCCCATCAGCAAAACTGACAGTTACACTTCCCAAACGATATAATGTACACTGAGAACCCGCACAGCTTTATCGGCATTCCCCATACACGCCTTTGTACAGTGCAGAGACGCAGGTGTCACTTGTACTCTATTTATGGTAATTTCATTGTTCTTTCCCCCTGGTCAATATATCTAATCAGAATTGAGTGCGCCTTGTCGGTAGTGAGTAGATGTGCCAGAAACTTTACCTCCACCCCTCATCTTCGCCTACGTGACGCAAACCGGAAAACTTCACTGAGCCATGCATACCCTTCATAACCAGAGTGTTTTATTTCATACACTAAACTTGCATAAGCAGATTAAGAGCTGGGACAGTCCAGTGACTGCGGGGATATGCACGGTGTCCGGGACCCGGTGTAGGAAGCAAGGATTATTCTTGTCGACAGCACGTTGAGACAGTATGGGTGATTCACCCGGACTTGGGTGCCATGATAATGGAAGCTCCATCCCTGATGTACCGACCGTGCAACTTACCATCCAGGTTTAAATTACTTGGAGTTTTACTGTGCCATTTAAGCCCTTTAAGTACACTGCGGGTGAAAAAGCAGACTAAATGTCGGAAAGGTATAAAGCGCCAGAGCAAAGCGACAAATTACAACATAATGGGTCACGAGGCCTCAATTCAAGCGACTGTTTGAAAGATCGAGACGTAGAGGGAAGAATACTATTAAAATGTTTAAGAACAAAACGTCTGGTAGCAAGAACTACAAGTAGATCAACTACCTAGTACAGTGACCAGTAGCTGAACAGTCTGAACAATGATTAATATTTTGGATTCAAAACAGTAAAGGACCTGCTTCCCAACACAGTAAGTATCGTAAACAGCTGAACCAGTTGCAGACTTTACACTGAAACGGGTGGAAGCAGGGATAGCTCAGCTGGTACTGTGACTAGGGCAACGAGGTGGAAGATCCGGAGTTCGATTCCCGGTAGAAGCAAGAGATTCTTTTCTTCAAACTTACACACCCACCCTGTCATCCGCCCAGCCGCATATTCAAAGAGTACAGGGAACCCTTTCTGCGGGGGGTAAGAGACCGCTCAACCCCATCTGGTGCAGAGGTTAGGAATGCCAGCAGATATATTTTCACTCCCTCACATTCCTTCGTGGCGTGGACAGCAAAAATCTTACGGTTTACATTACTTCGCGCCACAATAAATCGGTTTAAATTATGTCTCCGGTTGTGAAATTCGACGCTCGGGGGTTGGTGTACTTCAGAAAATAGGCTGATACCCGCACCGGGGCGAAAAGGGCCACTTTTCATACTTTCGTTATGTGGCAGTGCGGATGTAACAATTTAAGACACAAACCTAGTGCTAGTAGTAACTGCCAACTTGGCGCCGTCAGACCACTGAAACTAAGAGAAAAAATACTGAAAAATAGTTTTTAGGCGCACTTCCGTAATCGCGGAAAGCGCTTGCTGGCTTCTTCATGTCCGTCCATGTGTCCGCATGAATCAGTGCGGTTTCTACTGGAAGGGTTTCCGTGAAATTTGGTTTTGAGAACTGCTATGAAAATCTGTCGAGATAATCCAAAATTGGTTATAATCGGGCATAAATACCTGGCACGTTACATTAACATCGAAGTACGTAGTACGTGTTGTTGTTGCCGGAGACAGTTAATCACTATACAGCTTTCTCTTCGTCTAAAATGATAACAGTACGTGCCCTTCTGTCTATCAGTCCGTCTACAAACATCAGCGCGGCTCCCAACGGACCGATTTACGTCAAATTTTGTACTGGACACTGGCATGAAAATGTGTCAAGAAAATCCAGACTTGTAATAATCAGGCAAAAATATCTGACACTTTACGTGAAGACCGAAGAAAGTTGTATTGTGGCCGGTGACATTAAAACGCCACAAAAGCTCTCTATAAGAGTGGAACGGTATCAGACCGTTAGAGCAGCCGAAATGGCATAAACATTACGCGAACATGCCACAATGTTACGTTATACCTACAATGTTACAATGCCTATCTTGTCTCTTCTCCATTCAGTAGTGCATGCTACAATGATTTCATGGGTAAAATGGGTATTTAATGTCGCGGCACATTTCAGTGTCTTACGCTCCGGTCCAAGGCAGCACTGCCGGCTGTTTCACCGCTCGATTACTGTCCCACCGCAAGATGCTGCTCTTACATTTCTGCTTGATTTACGAATCTGCCCTGGCGGAATCAGGTCCCATCACACACTACAACTTTTATTTTAAATATTTTTGCGGTATGCAAAATATACAGTGGATAGAAAATAAATTTCTGACTCCCTACAGTGCGCCTAACAATAAGACTGCTAGTGACTTGTTCCTCTGGCTCATAAAGCTGTTCCTTAAACTCACACCCTATGGCCACAAGAATGGAGAGGGGAGCGTTCATTTCTTTGGTGCATTCGATCATGGATCAGCCATGATAAACAAGACCCTACATTGTTATTACTCCAAACGACAATAAAACCAACAAAGTGCAAATGAGAAAAGATTCCATCACTCTTGAGGTACATTAAAGTGCTTGCTTTTCTTAAATTGATACTACCGAACTTCCAACCAGCTGATACATTCGAAATTTGTGACTCTCACAGAAGCACTGAAGACTGAAATCTCCTGAGATGTTACGCACTGTCGACTAGTAAATAACCACCGACGTTTCGTATGAGCGTGACGCCTTCATATTTAGGGTGTTTCTTCAGCTGCTAGACTGCGTATGGAGGCAGTACGATTCTCCGAAACGTCCGTAACTACTTACCAATGGCCACGGTGTGACACCACATACGACATGGATCTTCAGCTGGTTATGTTTTAGGAAAGACATTAACATAAAATCAGTACAAAAATAAAATACCTGAACATAGAATTTGATAAATCATTTGAATGGAACAGACAAAAGAATGTAAAAACGTTACTATTCACAGGCAATGAGTGGTTATAACCGGGTTTGTATATTAAAATTAATCTTCATACGAGACAAGCCACACCGTCTAACCCTTAAAAAAAAGAGAAGTACGAAAAATAACGCCGTAATGAGTGCATCGTATGCTCACTCCTTCGTACCTCGAGTCATTTTTGGAAGTAAGTACTGAAGTCGGCAAAATCTGCAGACGGATTTTTAAGCTGTGTCACCTCATAAATGGATCATCAAAAGTTAGCAAACAAGAAATGAACACGCATATGAGTACGTGCAGGAAAAAGACGGTAAGATTGTGAATGGACTGTAACAGTACACATTTCCTAATTTGTTGATAAATGTGGTAACGCTGATGTGGATTATACGATGAACTGATGAAAGAGCACATGTGTACTCTGTGGCAGCGACGTTACTGCCATGACGTTGTTATGCAGTTGAACCAGACACAGACTTTATTGCGACACGAAAGCTGAGCGCTCACGGCGGTGAGCAGTAAGAATACGCTCTTCTAGGATGTGACCGCGGGTGGTGTGGTAGGTGCTGCCCCCATAACTTACAAGTGAATGCCAGTTCAAGGTAAAGGTAAAGGTAAAGTTGTCTCTGTCAACGCCAGGAAGGCATATAGGTGGAAGAGGGGCAGTTCCACTTATTCCTAACTTCGGCGCTGCATGGGGATGCGGTCAACTTCAACTTGTATCAACTATAGTACCCCGGTTCCAGGAATGCCATTTCCAGAGAAATGTAGTAGTAGTAGTGGTAGTAGCAGTAGTAGTAGTAGTAGTAGTAGTAGTAGTAGTAAATATCGTAGTAGTAGTAGTAGTAGTAGTTGTTGTTGTTGTTGTTGTTGTTGAAGAATGATGGTATTTTATAATTCCTCTCCTTACAGATCAGGTAATTTAACGCTGTTACATCATTTAAAATGTACGTAATCTGCTTAGGTTTTATTTAACGACCAGTTTCACACTATACAACGTCCGATCTTTAGACGAATAAGTGAATAATGTATGTTAACCGATGTAGAAGAAGGCAGTGGTGGCTTAATTTGATGCGCATGCATGGAAGAAAAAGGTAAACGGGAAACTTCACCTTACAACCTGCCATTAAGGCACTGAGAGGGAGTAGAACTACAACTGTATTCTTTCTTTACCTTCGGTGCTAGATGGGGGTGGGTGGTGGTTAATGCTGGTTTACACCCGGGAATGACCGGTTACCCACTGTATAGATGGGCGCATGGAAGTACTGAAGAATATAATAACAGTATCACGATGGTCGGTCTCCTGGCCGAGTTTTGACCCTGAGGGCACCCCCTACCCACCCCCGAAAAAATAAAAGGAGTTCCAGCGACACGGTCGTTTTTAAGGCTGATATGAAGACAACGTGTTTCTTGTTATGGACTGTTCAATCCTTTAAAGACAAAAAAAGTGAAAAGTGCTTTTATATCCAATGCTGCCCGATTTCCGAAAGAACACTGCTTCTGCAGGTTCCCAGGCTTCGCCCACTTATCCTAGAATAAAAAATGTGTAGATGAAGATGAGTATGGTGCACTGGTGGAATAATACTGAGAGGGAAAAACCGAAGTTAAAAAGTGACTGTAGGCTATTTTTCTATCCAATGCTCCCCAGTTACCGAAAGAGCAACGCTTCTGCTAACAGCGACATGTAGATGAAAATGAAAAACTACGGAGCACTGGTGGGACAATACTGACAAGAAGTCTAGTCTACGGAAATCTGAAGATTTAAACCCAGTTATATTTAAATATTCAGCTCGCACCGCGCAGTAAACACTCGCTGCTTCTGTTATAAAAACTACGTAATTAATGCTCTACTAGGTAATAATCTCCAAGCAAAACATGTAAATGTGTTATAGCCAAAACGTAGAATTTTTTAATGTTAAACCTGGTGGTACATGTAGCAACCACTGACTTATCAGAAACATTAAATGGGTGAGGTGTTATAAGTAATGATGTAAAATTCTCAGGAATAATTTTCCGCGAGAATTTCCTCGAGAATATTCCAGAGAAATTTTGAGAATTATCTGTTTCCCAATTAGAAAACACCGAAACATATTATTGTGCATATTACCATTGCACACCTTTCTTGTTGGGCTCTGAGAAAAATAAAAAGATGCCAGTAAAAGTACAAAGTATCGAGGAAAAGAAGAAAAACAGAAGAAAACGTGCGATATACTGCATTAATCATGTTTATTTGTTTTGTGCATCCATTACATTGCTATGTTACTTTTACACTTATATTTATCGGCTTCACCGTTAAATTTTTGTAAATACCTGCTTTACGTAAAGAAACTTCTTTCCGTAGCTGCTGAAGTGGGAGGCTACTTAGTAGAGAAACTACAACTTATGCTAATTTTGAATCATCAAACACTCCTCTCCACCAAACAGTCGGGCCAGTCCCACAGGCAGGTTTCAATACAGACGCTTTTCCGGAAAAAAAAAAACTTTTTTGCTGCGATATTCTGCGAGTTCTGTTATCACATCGGCTGAATGCACAGTACCCAATTTTCTTGATGCTATTCTATCGATGAAGTTTTTTTTTTTAATTCGCTCATTTCTACTGAGACATTCCCCATTGAATTTCGGATCAAGGATGTGTGGAATAATAAATATCTTTCAAGGCCACGTCCTTCCGTGTCCTGAGACTCTTCATAACAGCTTGGTGCTCCTTTCCTGTCATAAGGCTTCTTGGAAGGCACTTGTAAAATGGTCATTAAGTTCCTTGAAGCACTGTGGAACTCTGCCAACTTTAGCATTTTCGGATTCAAGGAGAAAAAGCAACTTGACAATTGGATGTACCAACTCACGGTGTTTTTTCACGTAAATCCAAACCATATCGTCATCTAAAACGGAACTTCCTAGACGTCTGCTTAAGTTCGTCTCTTCATTGTTCACAAGGCGTTCCATCATATTTTTTTGGATTTCAGAAGCCTGATCAAACAACGTAAGATTGAGCCCCACCTAGCAGACACCGGAATTTTTAGACAGCAAATCTGACCCCCTTCTTTCTGAAGCTCTGTAAAGCTGGCCTTCAGTATTTGCGACTTATTGATTTCTTTAACGATGCACGTGCAAGTGTCAATTGTGTCCTCAGCTGATTTCAATTTAGTTATGTCATCAATTATAAGATACAGTGTGTGAGATGCGCAAGTATAAACAGCAATATGATTGTATTTTCCTGCAAATATCGACAATGCTTTCACCATTATTGATACACTATCGGTAACAGCGGCTCTAAATTTTTCGATTCCTATTTCTGTTACTACGTCCTCCATTTTAGTTGCCATATATTCAGCAGTGTGGCATTATGCTTTATGTTGAAAAAAAAAGCTCTGGAGTTGTTACAACGAAATTTAGTACTGACTCATTCCGTTGGTTACTCCACGCGTGTCCGAAGTGCAACAAGTACAGACGCTTCGGCGAGTTTTGATTTGACGAACGCTTCAACACGTTGGTACTCTTACTCCGAGAGCTTGTTAGACAGTCTGGACCGTAACGGTAACTAGTAACGTAGGCGCAGTTTTGTTATGAACGTCATTCAATTTTCATTTTCAACGGGTTAGAGAGGCGATACTGACGAAAATACAGTTCTCGTCAAGAGTTCATCTAGCTAGTTGTTTTCAATCTGATACATTGAATAGAAGGTACGATCTAAAGTTCGTTTCAAAGTTGAAGATTTTCCCCTGTTTAAGGTTGATACTGCGGCTGTTCAAAGAGACGTATTCGTACGTTCATTGCACTCACCAACCACGATACTGGTTTCAGTGTCCGCAGAAGCTGATGGCTCGCTTGCTGCTGCACTTCCAGCACGTAACGCGGTTGCAGCTTTTATGTAGCCAGGTGTCTGTGCAATTGGCAAGACTTTTTTTTCATTTTTGTTGCGTTTTACACGTATTCTGTCCCGCTGTGCTTGCAGTACACGCCAAGGAAAGCAACGGTATACACGCTACCATACAGTCAAGCGAAACCAATACGTTTTGTGAAAAGCTGCAGCGCGAGAAATATTCCGAGTTTAGCAAGAGATGCCGTAAATATATCTTCAAATACATTCTAGAAGTAGCACAAAGTGACCAAAAAAGGACTGATTTTTGACAGTACATCTTTGCATCAGAGGGACAGACAACAGCACGAAACAAAAAGAAAACTAGTTTGAACTACAAGTGCCCTAATGCTACCACCTTGTCTACGCTAGTCTAATCCCGTGGCAATCACAGCGCACGGTTTTCAGGTGAGACATCCCCGCTGTGTTCAATAATCAATAGAATATATATATATATATATATATTTCGTTTACATGTTATTAATATACATTATGAATTAAAAATAAATGTAATTTCAAATATAAAATAACATAGGTAATGAGGTTAAAAGTTATAAGTAATAACATTTAAAATGTAGTGAGAATAATAGTGTAATGTTTTTAGAATTTTAAGTTGTGATGTTAATGTAGAAATATTTTATTCAGATAAACGTGATCTCTTACTCTATAAAGCATTGTTAAATGCATATAACACTTCTTAGACCTCAGCCTGAATATGGCTCTATAAGAGAAGCCGAAACATGTTGCTGTTATAAATGACTTAATTATCTTTTAATTGTAATGACTTCATAAAAAGTTGTCATAGTCGGTATAGCGAATGACTACGGGCTGGACGGTCCGAGATCGAATCCCGGTGGGGACGAGATTTTCCGCCCATCCAGACAAGCCCTGGGGCCCACCCAGCCTCCTGTAAAATGGGTACGAGGTCTTTCCCGGGAGTAAAGTGCGGCCGGGGCGTGCTGCTGACCACTCACTCCCTTCTAGTGCCGCGGTCACGGAAGAGTAGAGCTATACCTCTACCCACCCTCTGGGCCACACCGGGCCTGTAACGGGATCACTTGACCGTTTACACACACACACACATATATATATATATATATATATATATATATATATATATATATATATTCTATTGAAAGCGCACGGTTGTTCCTTCCGGACAGGAGACAGCCTTCATAAACAGTCGATTTGCACGACAACGCAAGAGTAAATGCGCTGCTACTGTAGCCCTAAAATATTATAAAGAATTCGGCCGGTACACATGAGATACCTACATACTGAGATATGAAGTGTTCGTTTCTGAGAAAATTCTCAGATAATCGCGGAGAATAATCTTTCGGGGAATATTCCCACAATATGTTCAACTCACATCTCTAGTTATAAGCCGATCTGATGATATGGCGGCGATGTTTCACATTACGCTCTTCTGGGTAACATCGTACAGTCCAGACAGGGCTAGAAATATTTAGGCAGAACATACTGCCTCCACCTTCAGAGTATCCCGCGCACACGATGAAGTTGTACTCGTAGCAGTCCTATTTCACGCGTGGGTGTTCGCAGGCACATATCTGGTAACGGAGATCGGCTGTTCGGCCGCTGTCCGTCTCTTTCCTCAGCCCAGCACCAAACTATACGAAAACCTACCACGGTTGTTTCCTTTCTAACCCTTCTCAATTCACTAATTTTCCGTCCAACTCACCTTACAGCACCTCAGCTACTATGCAACTAAAAAAATAAGTTGCGAATTTCCAAAGATCGAGAAAGTATGTTCTTCGCAAAGCCTGTTACCACGTCACATTACACGCCGTCATAACTCTGAACACTCAACGTTAAAGGAGACATACAAATTCTCCCTTTCTTACATGGAAAGTCATGTAGATCTCCTACGGATTTCACCACTTATATTACGCTTGCGATTTTGTCCGTCGTGTGTCCATTAGTGTTTTACTATCACTTGTTGCCCTGCCGTCGAACAAATTTCTGTCAAACCCCTACACAGCGCCATACTCACTTAGCTCCCATGAAAGTCTGTGAACATAAATTCCCTACTATACCGCATTTCGATTTGCCGCCGCCCTCAACATACCGTCACAAATTGCAGTGCCCAAACAGGGGCGCTGTACCGGGGTTCGACTGTACATTCGGAGACATGGTCTCAATCTTGGCCCACAGAACGGCTACCCTAACAGAGATTTTTAGTTCCTTTCCTCATCTCTTCCAATAAAATGTCGGGATAAGAGAGAATGTTATTACGCCACGAAGTTTCGTCCCTTCTTCCTCCCAGAGTTTCAGTGGCAGCGTTTTTAGAGAACTACATATAAAATAAATAAATAAATATATTGCTCTATTGTCTTCCCGTTTGTGGCGCGCGCATTACGTCACGAAAATGATTCACGAGGCACTTATCTCGTTCCGTTAGATAAATCTAGTATGGCGTCTGTGAGCCTCCGCACTTGACTGCGTAAAATGTGATAAGCACAGTCATGCTGCGCTCAAAGTGCTTGCCTTATCTTAACAGCAAATGCAAATAAGATCGTCTGTTCTTCGCATCTCTTTTTTGTAGGTTAGAAGTTACATTCGCCATTTTATACCCATTTACTGTTTTACAACGGAAAGTACTGCAGTCTCAACACAAGCAAGAGTCATGTCTGAAATGCTATCAGCTACACGACGTCAGCAGGAAACATTAACTGCTTACTACGTTTTATTTCCAAACATGAAGCTTAAACTGCAAAACCATAATTTTACCTGTTGGGTTAATACGGGTGCGGAACTTGGTCTCTTAGAGCATGGGAAGAACACAGACTAAGGATGGTCAAGCAATTACTGCTATGGAAGACATCCGAGCGTCAACTAAAGTTAGCAGGTGGCTGGATAAAACTGTACAAAGAGAAGCTTCTTTATTTGTACTCCTCACCAAACATCATTAGGATGAGATGGGGGAGGCATGTGACTTGCATTGGAAAAGAAGAGAAATGCGTAAAGCGGTTTGGTGGGGAAACGCGACGGAAGGCGACCTCTTGGAAGACCTAGGCGTAAATGGGCGGATAACAAAGTGCTTCTTAAAGAGGGAGGGTGTGGACTGGATTTATCTGGCCGGGGACAGGGAAACGCGACAGGCTTTTTTTAACACAGTAAAGAACCTGTGGTACTCACTGAAATGCGGGTGATTTACTACGTGACATGCAGGCCTCTCCAGAAGAACTCTGCTGCATGTAGTTAGTTTTCTTTGAGCGTGACGACAATCTTGGGCTCGGCCAGGGACTGCCAGGAGCACAAATCGTTACGACCAGAAGTGCACAAGCAAATTTCGTATGAGATGTAACGGATACATAACGGCGGCTTCATGTGCACTAGCATCCCTGAGGAATGCCTGCCTGTTAAACCACTCATCCATATACCTCTCCGTCTGCATGTAAGAGTGACGACCCACTGAATGCATTTCACCACACTTGTTACTGTACTTTCCAATTTTCCAATTTTCATTTGACACTAATAACTACTAACTAAGCGGTAACACAGAGTACATCGGAGCCTAAGCAGCGTATTCGGTATTGTGACTACGCTAAAGGCTGGACGGTGCGTGGTTCGAACTGCGGTGGGGGGCAAGAGTTTTCTCATCCATTTCGTCCAGACCGGCTCTACAGCCCACCGGGCCTCCTATTCAATTGGCACCGAAGTTTTGTCCTGGGCGTAGAGCGTCTGTACACTGCACAGCGAAATACGTTTCCAACAGAAGTTGCGCAGAAAAGTGAAACACTCATTTTATGCAACATACAGTTTTACCGTAAGTCTCACATGCTACATATAAATGAAGAAACTGAGGAGAACATTCTGCGTTGGGCACGACACGATTCCGTCAAGGCCACTTTGAGGGCGTGCAGAGTACATCCATTACACCGGATGAACTGCTATCAGCAGCAGTGGCACAACATGTGCAGCGAAAAGATAGCGAAAGTGACAAAAGCAAGACCAAGCGGGAGCACGCAGAAGAACGATTTCCTTATAAATATTGGTATTTCACTACAAGTCATGTAAATATTACGCGCGATAGTGTATTAAATGACTGGCGTTAAACCTTGGCCTTCTTGTGCAATTACGATGGCAATCTACAGTCATCGCCACACGCTTCAAACCTCATAATGTAATGAAACGTGCAGAACTGAACATCACAGACAATTCGCGTACAATGGATCACTGACGTTCTCTGGTGTAACCACAGGTGCCGTGGGATAACAGGATTACACCCTGAGTGTATGTTTGTAGATTCGGTACCCAACACACAATGTTAATGCGCCATATTGTCATCTGTGGCCTGCACGGCTCTACAATACCGTATTTTTCCATGTTTTCTTATTAAGAGCAAGACTGTAAAAATGTTACTGTATATAAATTGTGGTTTGATTTTCTCTACAACGTTGGTCTCAAACAGTTCTTATTCCAAGAATAACTAAGTGAGATATCATAAATGCACACACGTCTTCGTGTAAAGTACCGGCTATTCTTGTCAGATTTCAGTTAAATATGAACATTCTCGACAGATTTTCGAAAAATAGTCAATACAAAATTATATCATAATCCGTCCAGTGGGAACCCAGTTCCATGCGGACGGACAAGCAGACATGACGAAGCTAACAGTCGCTTTCCGCAATGTAACGAACGCGCCTAAAAAAAACTCCTTAGAGGTACGTACAGCTCCACACAGTACTGACTTATTTCGTCGCAACCAGACTGTGATGTAACATTCCACAAAGAGGCCCCTAGACGGTCAATAATATTGCCTTTAATCACTATTGCGCGACATGTTTCTCTCTAGACGACTCAATATTATTGTGCAACATTTTATTTTGCTTTTGGGTTAGGTCGAGAAAACAAGTTGAGTGAAACTGATGTGGGTTGTGTGACCATTGCTTTAGCCCTGTATTCAATATAGGAAAACAATCGCTGCTGGATCAAAGAGTGGTACAGACGAAAACGAATACCACTACACACGCACGAAAATCTCAAGACATACTTAGTTCTGAGTAAGCCAAACGACAACAAATATTTTTTTTGTGCGATTCGACGGTCCAACATTTGATGGGATACTCAAGACTACAATCGCTAATGAAACACTAACATGCGAGAAGCAGTGAAGCACTGTTAGTGTTTATCCAATACGCTACGCTATTTGGCCACGGGAAATAACTCTAAAGACATGAAATTCATTAGGGTTGCATCTCAGTTGGAAATAATGTTTACTACTCGGCTGACAGGCGGAAACTGAATGAATATTGCGCAGTACTGTCCACAGACTATTCAACATATTGCGAAACCATTTACTATTATCCCTAGACGGTCAATCTGTACAATATGACTGACCGTCGAGGGACGCCTTATGAATATCAGTGTGAAGCAGGCACTAAATGTATCGGATTCCCAACATCTGGCATGTCTCTTTCTGATGATTTCATTTACTTATAAATCCACAAGTTAAGGTCACGTGCCGACATCGTTTCCTTCTGACGTTCAACACGCATCCCCGCACCCATCCCTCTTCCCCCCCCCCCCCCCCACCAGCTCACATTCGCCGATTGATCCATTCAGCCTCTTTCCTGTGCTCCATCAGCGTCGCACTGAACGATACAGCAACTGCTTTAAAAATGAAACAGAATACTATTCTGAGGCGAAGGAAGGATGTCCCAAGGATTGTGGAGTGATGACACTCACGGCTTCCCATTCCCACATACATCTGCACTCCCCTCCAGTCTCTTCTGGCCCATACCCTTCTCCGAACCATCCAGACCGGCTCTGGGGCCCACGCAGCCTATCAACAGGTACCAGAGCTAAAGCGGTCGGGTCGTCAAGGTGATGACACATCTTAGAACTAATGCTCAGATTAGGAATGAGAGGCGCCAGACTTCCACTCCCCCATACGCCTTTACGGTGAGCACGGGAACTGTATTTTCACTTTGCGGAAGGTGCAGGCGTGGTTTGAGGTTAACACAGTGGTATCAAGACCAAGCCTTTTCGGATATGACGTGCTGCTTCGTAGTACTGACGTTTCGGAGGGACATGTCACAACAGCCAAGGCTGTTGGTTCCTTAGAAACGCCGGTATATGGGGACCAAAATACCCCATAAATCACCTATTTATCTAGGGCTGTGGTCTCGAACAATTGCAACCACACCTCCATATCCGCGATGTAAACTGGATAAGTATCTTTAGTATTTAAATATATTATCAACATAATATATCTTCACGTACTGCTGAAGGTCTGCTTGATAACAGACTTCACAGTAGAATTTCCAGTTGTGTATCTCTTGCAAGCCACACACACACAACGGGCGCGCTCGCAACTACTGCTCATCTAACTTGGCAGGACAACCATCAAACTGGCAAAGCATCACCCAAAGCATCGCTCATTATCAGGCATCGCCATCAACAGAATTCGGCATAATTTCGTAAGATACAGGCCTGATGAGTCACGCGCATGCGTGTTTCAGTGACATCATCACGACACGTGACACTTTCAGCATAGCAATGTAAGCAATTCGCAGAAACCACGGTGAATCCGAGATAAAATGTTAAATAGTTTCTATCAAGGTACAAGGGTCCTTTAGGCAAGCACGTGATCATGATATTTATCAGCACTGGAACGTGCTGTTGAAGAGCAATAGCAGACGACTGGTGAAAATTACATAATGATTTGCAATTCATATTCTCAAATATTAACACTACTGGTGCTTTCATAGAGTTAGTTGGCTAACTTCCGACTTGTATCCTGGAGCTGCCTGGTTAGAATTCGGCCGGAACAAGTCTAGCTTGACGACTGTCGTGGTTTTACTCTGTACTTTCAGGCAAATGACGACATAAATCCTTTAATTTATCAAGTCATTCGCTTAATGAAGACGTCACTAGACCTTAAAAATTCAGTGGTTACTTTATATACAAAGTTCAACATTCAAAAATTCTACATTCTGCCAACATGCGTCCATTTCCGTGATTTTTATAAATCTCTGAACAAACCGTCATTATTTCCATAACACTAACCGCCTGCTGTTATAACGCAGTCGGTGTGTTCAATGAGCGGCATAAACTGTATCTTTCAACATAATTCAGGTTAATTTTCGTCTTTAAACTGGGACAAGTTTTTCTTCCTGTACTACGATTTTCCACCAGTGCTCCACACTTATCTTCATCTACATGTTACTCTTACCAGACGGACGAAAGGGAGAAGCTTGGGAACCTTCTACAAAGCATGCCTTTTTCGGAAATCGGGAAGCACTGAACAGAAAGCTGCTTTCCCCCTTTTCGGTCTTCAAGTGTTAAAAAAAAATCTACAAACAAAAATTTTATGGGAAACAAAATCGAGCATAAGACAGAACATGTAGCAGACATGGCACAGAACTGTATACCAAACATTTTCACTTATATGTGAGGGCCATACTAAAACCAAATTTATTTCAATGACGGTTGAGGATATGATTGGCAACAGCTGTTGTGAACACAGTAATGAACCTCCGCGGTCCTATCAAATGTGAATTTATTGACTAGCTTTACGAATATTTGTTTCTCTGTGGCGTCGGCGAGCACACCGACATATGAGCACAAATTGGCAACTTGTGGAATATTTCTGAAACTTGCACACTTTTCTGTCAAGCTGTGTGTGTGTGTGTGTGTGGTGTGTGTGGGTGTGTGTGTGGGGGGGGGGGTGTGCTGCAGCCTTGCTGCTACAGTATACGCTTCATAACATACAGAATTAGACAGATAATGCTCAAACTATCTCAAGATGCGGATTAACGTGACACGATTTAGACAGCTCTACAGAGAGACTATACCACGTCTTTATAGAGTATCTACAAACGACAGAAACACACAGTCCGTTACAATGCCGTAACGTGTAATGTTAAAATTTCAATGTCATTTTACGCGAGCCGAAACAGTGTATTCAGTAGTTCGAATACCGGCAGCGGCATTAGACAGTTCACTTCCCTCAAAGGTCCAGGGCCGTTTTGGGGCCTACGCAACCCCATATTCAATTAGTGCCGGGGTTCTTTTCCGAAAATAATGTGACCGGGGCGTGAAGTTGACCACTCACTTCCACCTAATACCGAGGTTAAAACTGAGTGGAGCTACACCCTGTAGCCGATCATTTTTAGTATAGTTGTTTCTTAGGACTGCTGGCGTCAGTTATTGACGGTTGTTGTAAGTTAATCTGTCAACGTATATTCGGGATCTTTAGTGATAGGTAGGAGGGGAGAGATTTAAACGGCGAAACAGTTGGAGACTGGTAACGGACGCTAGCAGTCCAGTAAGGAAGTGAGTCGCATACGAGTGTGGTGTAGCTAGGAGCACAGAAAACTGTCAGTTTGCTAGAAATGATCTAGTTGTTTTACTGGATAGCGTTCCATTATTTTATATCAAGAATAAATTGAGTAAATAAAACAAGTAAAAAAGAAATAATTAAAACTATATGTGATTCGGTGAACCACACCCGTTTCCCGAAAGAGGATCACCCACCAGACAGCGCGTCGGGACAACAAAGTTACGAAAGGTGATCGTGCAGAACTTCTATTCCCCCTATACCTTCATGTACGGCAAAGGCAATTTTACCTTTTCGACGTCTTACATGATTACGGGCATTAATTATATCAAATTGTTTTATACCATTAATTTTCATTGTTTTATTATAAAAAACTATTGGCAATGCAATGTTGTGTTTTGAAGGCATAACGGGCAGTTGAAGTACAACTCCACGCTTCCTTAAACTCTACAGTAGATGTACGTGCGTATATGACTTCATGCCACGGCCACTTTAAATCCGGCAAAGGGCTCCCGGTACCCAACGGACAGAAGGCTGGGTGGACCCCCAAAGCCAGTATGCAGCTTCACAGAAGAAACGAATCCATCTGTCTTGCCTGGAATCCAGCCACGATCTTCTCGGTGGGCCAGCCAGAAAACTGGTCTCACCTCAAGACAAAAGCACGCCAAGACGGTACTGTCCACCGTCCAATGCCACCAATATACAGTACTCGTTGCGGATTGTTGCAATACTCCCGATATATTTCAGACCGATTGGTACACATCAATGGTTTGTTGAGGTTGATACTGAGATTTCTTTACACCTTTTCCTATGACACAGGATAAGTGGTTCCTATTTTATATTGATTTTGAAATATTTTAGAGCACGTCACCGCATGAATCAGTATATCTCTTAGTCCGCAATAACTAACTATTCTTGTATTCTTGTATGAATTAGCTGTACTTATGGAAGGGGTACATATTTTCCACAAATCTGAGAGTCACCCCAAAATTCAAGGCATCGGCAGGATGACTTGAAGTAGGTTCCAAACTAAGGATCCACACGTATTAGGCGCTACAGTAAAAGAGAACGTAGTCGTGGCGACCTGGCGCCCGGGATTAGTGCACCCCTGAATATGGTAAGATCGTGCTTGGTACCGGAGACTCCAATTCCATAAGGGTCTGAATAACTGCCGGACATAATATAATAATACTACAACAAATATAATGTTTCTATCAAGCGGTGAAAAATCAGGGCCGCTGACAGCGGTTTCGGGGCCCGGTGAAAAGGTTTTTCGGGTCTCCCATCAACAGTGGACTGTCTAAAGATCTTTACACTAAATCAGAAAGACTGACTCTCAGTTGCCGAGTGACTATGGCTTGGGCTAAAGGGTTAATTTGTACAGTCTATGAATAATGATACTACCGACATGCAACATAGTAGCGCTCCTGGACCCTTTCCGGACCGCCGGGACCCGGTAATTTCTACCGGCTTCCCCACCCTCTCGTCTGCACTGTGAACAATGCCTTTGAGGTCAACAGTATAAATTGCAGGAAAAGTGAGACATGTGCAGGTTTTACGATTTTTGGTTCCATATTCATTGTTGTTGAAATGTCTCATGCCCCTAGGAGGGACGAGTTACCAGTAAGAAGAGTGCTAACGTTCATATACTCCAAATATTTAGACGTAAGAGGCAAGAAGTAAAAAGTGTAAGAGTAAGATTGTCCCTTACACTCCACGAAGCCACATAAAGGGAGAACAAGTAGAGCTCCACCCACTAAACACAGCAGAAGAATAAGGCAGATGGCAAGCTACAAGCGCCGGGTCCTTTACTGCCGGGGAGAGCCCTAGGTACCCAATGAATAGGCTGGGCGGGCTGAGAACAGAAATGGACGTTTCGCTGGAAAGATAAATTGGAAGTATGAGGAGAATACACTACATAGCAAAGGTTTTCACAATCTGTATTCTTCACTAAGTATAATTACGATGATCAGGTCGTGGAGGTGGAATACTTTGGACATGTCAAACACTGGGAGATGAGATAAAGCGTGAAGATGTAGACAGCGGTAGCGCAAACTGGATTCAACTGGCTCAAGAAGGATCCAGTGATGGGCTCTTGTGTACACAATATGAATAAAGGTTACTGGCATCTGGAACATCACGCAGTATTTTTTTGTACCAATTAACTAAAACAGACAGCGTCACGTCCAAGAATACCGTATGTTCAGAGCCATCGCCTTGTGACCCTCGGATCTCATTATGCAATAATACAGGGGTCCACAAATTTTCAAAAAATCGGTGATCAACCTCAAAATGCTAGGCGCCAGAAGGGTGACAATGAGCAAGTTTCCATACTGAGCACTCGCAAATAGTAAGCTCCATCGTAAAAGAAAATGGCGCCCAGAATTTGCGCACCCCTGGTGTAATAAATCTACAGGATACATAACACGTGGGGACTTTCTTCAAAAACGCAGCGACTAACAGCTTTTTACCAATGACTGTTCCGCGGTCTTGACAGTAGATGGCGCCGATAATTCGTAACGCCTGAAAGCACAAGGTTCCGAAGAACATGGCTTACAGGTCACCGATTCAGCCTAACTTTAGGGACAAAAAAATCTTAAAATATCCTGCAAAAGACGTCTATGTGTTCCCTCCCACTGCGTTCCTGTACGACAGAAATGACCACTTGGTGGAAACTTTATTTTTAGGGCCCCCCTTTTTAAACTACTTCCGCGCTGTCCGGCGTGTCCTTCGCAAGTACACGCAATCCCAGTAAATACAGAGCTTGGCGCTCCGCCCGACGGCGTCTGGTGGCTTTCCAGTAGTTCGTAGCAAACTGTTCCGTGTGTTTCTAGGACGTTTGGTCATTCTCGGGGCGTTCGCAATGGAAACGTGCAAAAATGATCTTCTGTACTTCTCCAAGTCTATCCGTCTCTGGCTCCAAAGGAACGGATTTTCATAAAATTTGATATTGCGTTGTTTTATTTTAAAAAAAACTGTGGATACATGCCACTATTTATTAAAAAAGGCCAATTACGGATACTAGTGTACACCATAGGTGCACAAACCCTTGGCGCCAGGTCAGCCGGGCGCCTAAATTTTGTACGGTGGCACCTCATATTTGTGAGTTTTCATTACAGAATTTGGTACGTGTCACACTTCTGGTGCATAAAATTTCGAGGTGGCTAATAGATTTTTTAAAAACTTGTGGACCCCTGCTTTAAACGACAACCTGTATGCATATCGAGTATGAAATCCCAAAGTATTCACAATAGTGAAAAAAAATCCTTCGAACAGAAGCTATGTTTGTTGCGAATAAAACAGAAGCACATTTCACATCTTACGGTTAAACACAACAAGGCGTACGAGACACAACTAGTAGCTACGGAACATACACAATTCGTCCCCGCTTGTCTCTTTTTTGGTGAACGCCTGAGTTGATCACACAACGTCTAGGGCCCCATGCGATACGCACATCCTTTCGTTGTTACTCCTCATCATCTTGCACGGTTGTTAATCTTACGATATGTCAGCTTGTGGCAAAGATTCTTTTTTCTTTCCAGACAGCACAGACCGGCTCTTGGGCCCACGCAGCCTCCTTGTCCGTAAGTAGTGTGTGCCCTTCTCCGAGGACACAGCAGCTGGTGGGTCAAGAGCTCCGCTCACCTCCATCTAGTTCGAAAGTTACGTAATATTCCGACCCGTGCTGCCATTTGCCGTACATCATTACAGCATGACACTTAAGTGAGAACCGACGGCCTCACACCTCGCCAATGCTGGCCCGCACTGCCATCCCTGACGTTTGAGTGACGACAAATTCGCCACCACGTCACGAAGTATGGTGGAGAGGAAGTAAAGCTCCATGTGTTATTAGCCTCGACACTAGGTGGGAGTGAGTGACCAACTTGACTGGACAGGAGGACCACTCTCTTGTTACAACCCTTAAGTCCATATAGCAGGGTTGGCCAGCTAGGCGAGCTTCGAGAGCCGCAATTTAGGAGGCACCTTAGGCAGAGGGCATGCATTAATAAACATATTTTTCTTATCAAATGGCTTATTTCTGTTCATCCAAATACAACAGGTGAGTTGCAGTTAGTTATGAGTCCCCTCTCTTTAGCAAATCTTTTAAAACGTCGTTCACGGTCAGCCTCGTGCATGTAAAATTAAATTGCACAGAATGAATAATAGGCAAGAGATATGTTAATATTACTTTTAAAGATCAATGCGCAATACGCGTTGTGGCCACCCCTGCCATGCAGACTCGGCGCTGTCAGCACCTTATTTTTAGACGCCGATGCAGTCACAGACTAAGTTTCATACCCCTACAAAGAAAAGAAAAGAAAGAAAAAAAAGGCCAGCTAATATTATTCAATAGGTTAATATGTTTTGGGAGATTTGGGGTTGTCATGGCGGCGAGTACCAAGGTTTCGATATTCTGAAATGCGAAACCCTATTATTTGGTACATGGTAACCAAGGTATCTGAGGAACTTGCTGACACTAGCAACAGACAATCAAGACGGAGTCAGCAAGATCAACTTCAGTGCACCCTTAAGATGGACGCAGCAGGTTCCTCCGAAATAATGGTACGTATCTACCACACTACCCAACGCCATGTCTAAGCAGACTGTATCTATACATAATTTAATATGGAGATGATACTGAACAGCCTGAAAGGCAGCAGGCATTATAAATTCTTCCCAGAAATTCTTAATTAGATTTCGATTGTGGTGTGTACACTTCTTGGAGGTGGCGCCAAGATTGGTACGTGTATTTTCTTCCCTTCTTCCAAGAATGTTCTGAATGAATGACGCAAAGTAAACAAGGTGAAGTACCATCAACAGACACCAAAAACTTAAACTCTACCTCAGCGGAGAACCACAACTAACACAGGCCAGCCATTTGGTGGCCCCTGTCTTGCATACTTACTGTCCGGGTATACATGAGGTATACCCGGATCAGCTGAGGTTCCAACGGCACTGCCGCCGTATAGTTTAATGGTTACACTTCTGAAGTCATTTCTGCGTCTTCGGACGGAATGTCAGAACAAGCCTCCTCTTGTAATTGGTGTAGTTCCCGATACTAACAGCAGAAAAAACATTTAGCCATCAGTTGTGAAGTGCTGTGCGACCACTTTGTTCTCAACCTGACTCTTGCAACAAACGTTTTGAAACGGTATGCCGCTCCACGTCCATTCGCTCTCGCGGCAGTCAAATGACATATTTCTTCCGCGAATCGTAATACGCACGTCTCCTACATTTCCCCAGCGTCTGAGACCGCACTACCATTCCGGAGGTGCCTGAGTCTACTGTCATCAGGGTAGAAGAGTTAACGTCGTGGGAAAATGTACCAACTGTGCAGGAAAGGTAGAATAAGACCTGTTGGAACTTGAAGAGTGAGGCAGTACGCCGCTCCGAAATGCCGTTAGATAATTACCAGGCGACACGACGTAAAATCCCAGATTACGACACCCTTCAGGGGGTCGTCTGACACGTCGGCACCCACCTACCACGCTGCACGATGTCATATTCAAAAAGACCGTTTTTGAAACAGATGAAGCCTGTGAAATATGTTAATGACTTACATAAAACACGTGAAGTGTACATATTTTAGTAGAAACACTGGCGTTGTTTTCGTAACGGATTACTTTGAGTCTGTTATTAGTTCTTGGATGTTACGGAAATGTCTCAGCCTGGTATAAGCGACACAAGGAACGTGCAGATGACACTGACATACAGGTGCGCACAGTTTGGGGCTCGGCTTTGCGGTCCCAGACGCAGAGGACATGAACCGAGAGCAGCGCTGCAGGGCTCAGTCCCAACTATACGTGCGGCACGTTGGCAAGTGAAGACAAGAGTCACAGTGTGTATTGTGTACTGTAGTGACTATGCTACGGGCTGAACGTCCGCGAAATCGTGGTTCAAATATCGGCGGGTGCAGGAGATTTTTCTCTTCTCCAAAACGTCCATACTGGCTCTAGGGCCCACCAAGCCCTCTAGTTAAGGAACACCAAGAGCCATTTCCCCGGAGGTAAAGCGGCCGGTGCATGAAGCTGACCACTCACCTCCCTCTAAGGCTGAGGTTAAGAATAAGTGGCGGTATACCTCTACTCCCATTATATGCTTTCATGGTGTACACACAGACAGTTTAACTTTCATAAAAACTTCTACGTGATAATCAGACAAGTAGATGTATATGTGACAGATAGTAATGCCTCTACAGGATCCTGAATGCACGGCTCAACCAAGGGAAAACAGATCTTGCATGACGGAATAAAACAACGGCAATCCTCAAACTGTACCTGGTCGTTTGCCTAAACTGTCAAGTAACGAAGATAAGGAAGAAGAAGAAGAAGAAGAAGGAGAATATGGATTAAATTCATACAACTAATGGTGCAGACCAGTGGTTTCAAACCTGCTGGCAGAAGACACCCCGTGGGGGGAGGGAGGGGGGGGGGCAAAGGTTTATTCCATGAGCTCCTCGAATTCACAAGGCATCAAGGCGAGTCTTCCATCGCCAACAAGCGCTTGGTTTCTTAGTATCCTGTGTTATTATTTCTGTAGTACATAAAATGTGAATTAATTTGCAGCTGTCACCGAGTTGACAACAGTTTTTGCCGTTAATTTAGCATATATATGCTAAATTAATGGAAACAAAAATACATGTGGGAGATTCGAGAAGTTTTCTGAAATTAAGAAAGGATCATCAACTCGAAAATGGATGGAATCACCAGTGAGGACCATGCACAAAAATCTACTGGCAGACGAAACATGAAGACACCAAAATCACCACTATATTAGTCCACCAGATATATTCATATTCTCTACATCCGGTGTGCACTTAAATTTCTTCACTTTCTAGCTTAAAATATATGAAACACTCTAATGGAAACAGACCACTTGAAATACAATGGCGTAGATGGGAGGATAATATTAAATCTGATCTTCAAGAAATTAGATGGAAATGCATGGACTGGATTACTCTGGTTCAGAATAGGCGTAGGTGGCGGACGCTTGTGATTGCGGTAATGAACCTTCGGGTTCCGTGAAATGCGGGGAATTTCTTGACTAGCTGCGAAACTGTCCGCTTCTTAGGAAGGACTCTGCTCGATGGGGTTGGTAAGTTAGTTAGCCAGTTAGTTATCCGAAACTCTGAGTAACATACGCTAACATCAAAAGCGTAGGGGAAAATATACGGTCTGTGGACATAATCACGCCATGGCTGCAACCGCACGATAATCACCGGCGGTAAGTACAGACAGCTAAAATACCGACTCGAGGCCGTAGAATCCCCAAAGGGGAGGTCAGTGCCTCTCCAGCAACCGGAAAGGCGACGAACCAGTACAACACTGGCAGGCTCCTTGTAGCCATAGTAACAACAGAGTGGCGACACTATGTCCGTACCTCCTATGGCAGACGCCACAACTTCTGCTTCTGCTAACGTGAAAAGACTGGTGGTTGAAGACTGAAGAGAGAAAGGATGGAAAGAAAGGCTGACAAGCTGGGCACAACACTCTATCACAAAACTTTCCAAATAAATAATACTTATCTATTCACTCACAAGGACTACGCTAAGAGTGGAAGATCCAGTGTTCGAATACCGGCAGGGGTATGGGGTTTTCTCCAAAATGTCCAGAATGTCTCTGGGGCTCATCCAACCTCCTACTCAATGGTACCTGGGTTCTTTCCGGCGGGTAAAGCGGCCAGGGAGTGAAAGTGACCACTCACCTCTACCTAGTGCCGAGCTTAAGAATGAGTGGATCTGTACATCTGCACCCCCTGTATTCCGTCATGGTGTGGACAAACACAACTGTACTTTTTACGGGCTGGGCGGCCGAGGAATTCGACTCCCGGCAGCACCAAGTCATTTCTTCTCAATGGGCACTGGGAATTTATCCCCGTAGGTAAGGTGGCCGAGGCGTGTAGATGACCATTCTCATCCACCTACTGCCAAGGTTACGACTGCGTGACAGCCGCTATACCACCCCTTCCCCATACGTCCCCATTACATCAACAGACTTCACCTTTACTCTTCAACTGAAACACATTGAAAATGGAGGTACTACTGTCCTCGGAAAAGTCGGCGACCACTCGACACGGCGCAACATACCAGAATACTGTAATATATAATCTTATTTATATCTTCAAAAGCATATGCACTTTGTAAAAAGAGAATGATTATGATAGGATATCTGATTCACATTTCCAAACTACAACTGCTTTTTATGTCTAGGATTCTCTGAAGATATAATCTACTAGATGTAGCTGTGCGAATAATTCGCACGTGGACACAATAAAACATTTAATCAACACAGATTTAATCACATGTATGAAACTTTAAAGCACTTCTCGACACACAATATTTGACGTTATCAGCCATTTTATACGCTGTGGAAGCCCTTTAATAACTGTAAGAGTGACGCTGTCAAATGAACAGGCTCGGGAAAATGCATGGCCATGGGGAGAAAAAAATGGTAGATATATTCCAACACGTTTAAGTGTTCGCCTTTTAGCCTGACCGATTGCCAGAGCAAAAGCGATTTTTATTGAAAATCGTCTTCTGCACAGTTTGAAGAGTCTGATTGATGGACATAATTGAATGCTGCGATTAAGAATGGTTTTTCTAGAGCTGCTATGAAATGATAGTGCAAGGACTGACGATCATGTGCTGCCACTACCGGAAGCTAAGCTAACATATTTCACGTACTGCCCTTGGCATGTCAGGCTTTCTTGTTAAAAATAATTTTTGAGAATTAATAAAAACAAAGAAAAACAAATGAGTCTGCCATCAATGCTGAATCATAAGATTTCTATAAACGTCTATTTAAAAAATGAGTTCTGTAGTTAGTAGAACATAATTTCACAAACAAACTTTACCGTATTCAGATATACGATACGGACCTGACCACTATTATCGTAATATTTCGCAAGGTCTTGGACCTAAACATTTTTATCCTATTAGGTCCCATTACTACGAGTGCCTTCAAGATATTATAGTTTCTACATATAGCCACAATTTCAGCCATCTAATGTATTTATGAAAAAAATTTAGGTATAGCCTGACGTAAAACATTATTAGTTTATGTACTTATGTAACAAGACTCGGATCTTAACTTGAATAACCAATAATTATAGCTGTAAATTTTAACTTTTAATTCTTACATACAGCCTGATGATGGCTTGATCACAAGCCGAAATGGGTACATACAGCTGATATCCAGACTTTTTATTTGGTTCTGTATGACGGAGTGATTGGTTTTATTGTTATTCTAACACAACTGGACAAATTACCTCGAAAAAATCTAATGTGCCATCTACATGTTATCTAAAGACAAAGGTCTATTGCAGAGGTCCACAAACTGCCCAAAAATCTACAGTCACCTACAAATTTTAGGTGCCAGAATGGTGACGTGAAGTAAATGTCATACTGTGGGACCCACAGTTCTGGAATGGTCTGTGAAGTTATCTGACCCTTTCTGTTCAGCGCACGTGATCTGATACGCATTTTTTTTTTTGCAATGAAGAGTGACTGCAAAAATTATGCCGAAAATATTAGCTGCCAACGCATAAAATTTAGTCCTCAAGGCGACAAGACTTCCGGGATTTGAGCAGCCATGTAGTCTGGAAGACAGGACCCAGACTGAATAAGGAGGCACCACGTAACTCCGAAACGCCGGCAACAGTCCAGCAGACCACACGGTGTCACATCCCAGAAGAACCTAATCTTAAAACTCATTGCACTGAGAACATCAAATCAAAACATGCCATATGTAAGAGACACGGAGTATTTTCATATAAAAATGATAGTCAATGGGCATCAATAATGTCAATGAAATAACCACCAGTCGCCGATGCATTACAGTCTGAACTGACTCAGCCCTGATAATTTCTGCATTTATAGATACAAATATCCGCATGTAATTTATGTTGCTACTTACACTGCATTACATAGACGAAACGTTACATTTTTTTAAAAAATTAGTTTACTTCATTAACATTTAGAAACAATATTAATAATGGTCAAGAAAGTTCTACCTAGAAACACATGCGTGTGTTACACGTCTCTACTCATATACAGCGGGTGCGGACAGTGGTAGCAAAACGCCATTCTCGCGAAACACTACTCAAATCTCGCCTGGAAATCGGCAGTCCCGAGGAGGATCTTTCGGGAGATTTCCTCAGTTCCTGCCAAAATTCCGGATTTGGGAGGACCACGATACAGACATCGACCCGGACACAGGCTATCGTAACTGCACTTATGCACTAATCAGAGTACTCGGGGCTACTGACAGCATAGAAAATACATTATTTCCTATATTGGCGATAACAACAGTTGGTCACTGCTTCTTTCCTTCACGAATGTGCGCCACTTAAAATAACGAAGTGGCACCACAAATCACGAAAACAAAAACCAAAACAGCGAATAAGTAACAGAAGGTTGGGAAGAATCTATCTTACATAATTGCTCTTAGTGTGAGAGACTGATTGGATGAGACACCACGGTTTCCGTGGTTGCGATACAGCTCGATTAGTGACCGACACCACACGGGGCTTCAATGGTTACCAGGACACCACGGTTACGACAGAGCTTGGTGTGTAAGTGACGTCACATTTCGGGTTTGAATGAGATCCGAGTTTCCATGATGACGATAGCGCTTGGTCTGCGAGTGAGCAGCACCTTATATGAGGCCACAATGGCTACGACAGAGTGGGTAAGGGTGACCGTCATACTGTACAGAAATGGTTATGACAGCTCAGTTTGTGAGTGAGGTCACAGCCAGAATTTCCTTAGTTATATTACATTAAGAGGACATTATGAAGGTGACGGGTGAACTAGGGCGTAAATACTCAAGGTTTCCCAATTTGTAGTCTTTGCAACATCAGGGGGGATCGAATCAAACGGGAGAGAAAATTACACGTAGCACGCACGGCGGGTATGATGTATGAGTACAATATTTTAGCCGGAAATGTAGTGGATAATATTAAAATGGATATAAATACGATTTGTGGTTGTGGACTGGATTCAACCAGATCACGACAGTTTCCTGCTGCACGATCTTCTCAAATATTAACCACCGGCTTCCAATGACGACAAGGAATTATTGAGTAGGTGAGTGACCATCAACTTTGCAAGAAGGACCTGCTCATGAGGCCAGACGGAATGCGAATCAAGCCAAGATTCCAGGTTAGTGAGCAGTTGAGATGGAACATGATAGCAATTATAACCAATGTTTATAAATAGATTAATTACGATACTATTTCGTCGGTATAAATAGTGCAGAAAAGCAATGACCTGATCAGGTAAGTTGCCAAGACCAATTCAGCGGGTGGGGAGTCTCACTACGGTCTACAGAAAGGGACTCTAAAACCAGTGGTCCGCTGTTCACTTCTCGTTGCCCAGCTAATTTCTCAGCGACACAGCGTACGGTAGAGGAACGTCACTGTACTCCGAGATGTGCGGTAATTTCGTGTACATTTAGACGTTTCAGAGAAACCTTCTACCGTGTTATGCAAATCCTGCTCTTGGAATTTACATTCTAAGCTGTCACGTATGTATTACACCGCGACTGATCACATCCAATGCAGGCCATTATTATAGTTCTTTAATTTTATCGCCCAATTCAAAAATAACTTTACGCGCATTCGCAAATTTGTGAAAACCGACTACTCGCTTCATCCTGTTTGTTCGACATGTCTGTCCGTCTGTCCGCATGAAACAACTCGGCTCCCACTGGACAGATTTTCCACGAAATTTTATATTTGAGTATTTTTCGAAAGTCTATCGAGAAAGTCAAGTTTCATTAAAATCAGATAGGAATATCGAGTGTTTTACGACGACCAATACACACTTTTGATCTCATCTCGCTCAGTTTTTCTTAGAATGAGAAATGTTTCAGACCAAAGTTGTAGAGACATCAAAACACAAATTTTACGCTCATTTTTTTTCTCTCGAAAATCGTACCTTTGTGAGATAACGTGGAAAAGTGTGGAGTCGGGCGGGCCACAAATGACAACATGGCGCATGCGCATTGCACGCTGGATAACTAATGCTACAGACACACACTCAGAATATGTAGTATTTATGGCTTTTCCATGCAACAGTGGTTGTACGAACGCGCCTCTATGTTACGTTATACGTACATTGCCTCTCTTGTTAATCTTCAGAGAAGACAAAAATATCTTGCTCGTACAGCCCGCTGCCTGGTCACTATACTGACAAAGCCACCCCGGCCCACTACATTAAACGAGTGTTTTTAAACTTTTCAGCTATTCTGAGTGGGTCGCGAAAGAATTTCACGGACCTACTTAATACTGAATCACATTACCTTGGTAAGTCTATTAAAAGCAGCATTATTTTTGTAATCACTTGTACTGACATTGTAGCAATGTCGGCTTGTTAAAGAGAGAGGGGGGGGGGGAGTTCACTACCAGGGTTGCCAGCCTCCGAACGAAAAATTATCGGATCATCCAAACATAACTATTGTTTTTTCGCCGAAGCGGTCGTTCGTTTGGTGAAATGTTCTCAATTTGAGTAATATCGCGCTCAAAACACTGAAGAAACATTCAAATTTACGAGATCATGAAGACGCATTCTAGATATAACCGCCGTAACAGGAGTCACAATACCAAACAGAGGCTCAAGTAGAAGTATATAAGTGCACGTAAGTTGATCTTCGTTTCAGTAATTCATTACAATGTCACATTCGTTGAAATTATTCTTGTTGTTGTTGTTGGTTCCCCCCCCCCCCCCCCTATTTTTCTTACCTCTAAGTGTGGGGGAAAAAAAAAAGGGAAATAATTTTGTCGAAGTTCTAACAGGG
>Ga0136643_10001259_pt1 | contig 30438 bp, 11 predicted proteins | sample TergutLab28metaG_FD_96883 | JGI IMG/M metagenome (GOLD analysis project Ga0136643, IMG submission 96883) | Labiotermes labralis P1 segment gut microbial communities from Petit-Saut dam, French Guiana - Lab288 P1 (version 3) (version 3) | ecosystem: Host-associated > Arthropoda: Insects >...
ATGACACGTGTCCCACACTTACAGACGTTACTAAATGACACGTGTCCCACACTTACAGACGTTACTAAATGACACGTGTCCCACACTTACAGACGTTACTAAATGACACGTGTCCCACACTTATACGCCAAGGTTGTAAGACTGCGTTTTATAAACAACATCCACTTTCTCAGTGCCAAAACAGCAGTTGCAAAGTTTCCAATAAATGTTTCCTTTCCCATCTTTCCTGTCCAAATTGTGTTTTTCGTCGCTTTAATTTTTTGCTACATACAATTTTAGAATTCGTTTTCTCTTATTATTCTTCATTTTCATATAGTTTCTATTTCTTATTTTTACTTCTTTATCTGATTTTTTTCCTCGTCACCTCTTTCTTTCATGCTATCTGCTCGCTTTATCTCCACGATTATTCATTCAGCGAGTTTAACTTGTTTTTTTAATCTTTGATCTCCTACTTTTGTCGTATTTCTTCCTACGCCTTGCTCATTTTCCTTTCTTGCACATTCTTTCATTTCATCCCTAATTATTCTCTTCTGTCTCTCCGTATGTTCTACTTCATTCATCCACGTGGCATATGGGTGCGGTGAACCTAGGGTCAAAATTCACTGCCCAGTGCTCTAAAAAATATTTGGCACTTCCACACATCACACTCACAGATTTTATCGAAATAACCACAGTTTTTGTGTACGGAACTTTAAACAGCAATAGCTAAATTTCATTTATGGCGTACGCAATGACAGTACTGCCTCCCATGATATGGGTGCAGGCCGTTTTTCCCCAGTGGTTAAAGCGGCCAGGGCCTCAAGCTGACAAATCACCTGAATACAGTTCAGGCTTTAAAAATTAATGCAGGTCTTAATATTCTCTTCGTTCATGTCTTCGCATTAGGCAGAGTTTTCTTTATCTTTACCTTTAGCGGAGCTTTCAATGTTCCGGATTACACAGGGACAAAAGCTAGGATTGTGTGTGGATAAGGAGCTGGAAAGAATTATTGCCGAACAATGTTTCTATATTTGTTTACGAGGCAAAGCAATTGCTAAACGGCCGTCTCGAAGCCGTTCGTTTACATCACAACGACCTCTAATTCTAATGGTCACATCTCGAGACCTTGCCGTCCGTCATAAATCTCACAATAAAGGTCCATTGAACAAACCTTCACAGCGAGCGGAAGGTCATTGCTCAAGACTTCTTTTTTTGGTTCGAATATCCTGTAAGCAACCGACAAAGAAAATATTAGTCTAGTTGACTAATTTCCAAAATGCAAAGCCACGATATGAAGAAATCGTAATTTACAGTCAGGTGTTAATGGCAACCGCCTGACACCAGCAAAGCTTGAACCCATTGTGACAAAGGAAGGTTCTGTACTGACCAATGACAGTTCGATGCCCGCATTCAAGTAAATTCTTTAACCTCGTGTGACGTTCCGATATATGAAGGAAGCGGTCCGAATTCCAACGTCCGTTGTGTGCTACAGTGAGTTGTGCTGACAAGAATGTGCTTGTGTTTCATCGTTTAACAGACGGAGAGGGCGGGCGTTTGCTGAGGTGACCTAGTGATCAGATCAATAGCCAAACAGTTATAGTGATTCATACTTTTACCGTCTAATTCCTGAAACCAGTAACGGGATTCTACGAAGAGAAAGACAGTGTTAATTAAGACAATTTCGGAAGAAATCAGCAAAAGAAAATCTTTTCTCATATTCGATGAACCTCATCCGCATCACGAAGAGCTAGACAAGGGCACAAATCGTGCACAGGCGGTGAGAGGTCAGAATGTAGAAGGAACTGTCTTGGCCTTATGTGAGGTTTATTTTATTTCGTAGTCCATAACCTCTTCCGAAGTGAGTTCTCCAGAGACAGAGAGAGAGAGACAGACAGACCTAGTGCTTCCTGTTTCAAATTCCACTAACTTCTTTTCCTTACGGTAATTCAGGAAATGTTCCATCTCTTTCCTCGCCTTCTCTTCAATAATGTGTTTCAGAAGGCAGTTTCTACGCAAGATGTGTCCAATCCAGTTAACCCTCCTTCAGTTTATTGAATGTTTGATGTTCCTTTTCTCCGTGACTCTACGTAATGCTTCTTCGTTTTTTTACACTTTCCCTTGATTTGAGGTACCGTACTGATATGTAAGAGAAGTGTCCAAGGAACTTAAAAAAAAGATAGATGTTCTGTGTCGAGAGCAAGAGACCTACAGTCTACAGTGTAGACCAGTGTTTCTCAAACTTTGTGAGACTGCGGCCCGGTAAATTCTCTTTTTCATAAGACGAGGGCCCGGTCCAAACAAATTTACTCGTAAATACTTTTCCATTTTTTTAATTTCATACATTAAACTAACACAAGTATTAATAATTAATTATGGCATAATTATAAAGACAATTAGTACACTTATTTATAAGGTGTGGCATTTTGACAAATATAAAATTACATTTAAATTAGTTATCAATCACTGGATTAATGAAATCTTGTAGCATATTTTAGCTTCCTCAGGCCAACATCTGGGTCTGAGTTTTTGGACACATTCACGAATATTATTCTCCTCAGAATATTTCCACTATAAAACATTTATTCATGAAAATTGCTTAGAAAACTAAAATGGCAAATTCCAGGAGAACGTCTCGCGGCCCGGTATAATTGATGCCAGGGCCCGGTTATCGGGCCGCGGCCCGGCGTTTGAGAAACACTGGAGTAAACAATGCGGACAGTAGGACGTGTCGCCACATGTTCTTACGCAGCTATACTAGGAACATGTTGTCACAGGTTGGAATTCAACTTGCATCAAATTCCTATAAATTTGACGCGTATTATTTCATTCCTCTAAATTAAATCACATTGAATGTCATTTCAAGATAACGAATCAAGAAATACAAAATAGGCAGGACATGCCGCATGTGCAGCACAGATAAAAACCCATAAAAGTTTCCAGTCGAAAACCCCGACCAGAAGAAAGAGGACGGATATTTAATCGTAAAGAAGTAACAAGGCAGATGCGGATGTAAAGCATGTGTATTGGTTTCCAATGGGTTTCTCCAATTTCTCCTTCCCCATAGCCGTCGTCCACACGGCCATCTTGTTACTTTCCGCTTCTCTTTCCCCTGTTTCCACTTGTCGGCTCAAACCGCAACCTGCAGAAAGCGATGATGGTTCTGAACTTCACTCCAAAGTTGTCCACTACGAATCCCATATGGAACGTCGGCTATCCTGGAAAGTATTTTGTGCTCTTTCCTAAATTCCTTCAGGCACATCAGATCAGGCCACATCCACATTCCTACAAGTGCATTATTCGCCATCATCCAGTCCTTCGCCTCTAGATAAGTTGTGACGTCACCGCCACACGTGTAAAACAATACGGCCTCAGCTTTTTCAGGCATTCCTATAAAATCTAGACAGGTCGAAGTTCATGGTGGTGCAGGAAGGGGTATAAAATTTTTTCAAAAATCTTGGAACCGTCTGAAAATTCTAGGCGACAGAAGGAGAACACAAAGCAGCTTCTACTCTGAGGTAAAGTGATCCCGTTACAGGCCCGATGTGGCCCAGAGGGTGGGTAGAGGTATAGCTCTACTCTTCCATGACCGCGACACTAGAAGGGGGTGAGTGGTCAGCAGCACGCCCCGGCCGCATTTTACCTCCGGGAAAGACCCGGTACCCATTTTACAGGAGGCTGGGTGGGCCTCAGGGCCGGTCACACAAAATGTAGAATGAGAAAATAATATCTGTAACTATATTAATAATATTACCTGTGTGCTGTTCTACACATCACGTGCAAGACATATACAATGACAATAATACAAAAAATGTCCGCCCCCCGCCAGCCCTCCGCCTCAAAATACCACCAGTCAACAACCAGTACGTGACATACACCCTCATCTCATCGGCTGACACACCACAAGTTACCTTCCGCAAGGAAATGCTATTGTGCACTGATGCCGGTCCTATTTCTTATTTAGTACAATATTCAATGGTGAGCCGGGTAGCTCAGTCGGTATAGCGACTGGCTACAGGCTGGACGGTCCGGGGATCGAATCCCGGTGGGGGGGGCGAGATTTTCCTCACCTGTCCAGACCAGCCCTGGGGCCCACCCAGCCTCCTGTATAATGGGTACCGGGTCTTTCCCGGGGGTAAAGAGCGGCCAGGCCGTGACCCTGGCCCCTCACCCCCTTCTACTGCCATGGTCAAGAAAGAGTAGAGCTATACCTCTACTCCCCCTATGGGCCGTGCGGCCTGTACAGAGCCTCAGTGCCTGTACAGTACAGGTATACCTCTACTCCCCTCAGTGCCTGTACAGTACAGGTAAACCTCTACTCCCCCTATGGGCCGTGCGGCCTGTACAGAGCCTCAGTGCCTGTACAGTACAGCTATACCTCTACTCCCCTCAGTGCCTGTACAGTACAGGTATACCTCTACTCCCCCTATGGGCCGTGCGGCCTGTACAGAGCCTCAGTGCCTGTACAAGGGTGACCTTTACCTTTTTGTATACTTTTTAATGGGACCGTAAATCTTATGTATATTGGACCGTGCATCATTGTGATAGTTGAAGAATAAGAGACCAACTTGATGTCACTAGTTATTAAGTTTTATTTCACTTCTTCTATGGTCAACATGTTTCGGACATTAATACATCCATCATCAGGTGGTATCCATGTTGCAGGCCTCAGCCTGCTGCACAGATACCACCCCAACCCAGCCACAACGAAACTCCAACACACATCGAAACAAGAACACACGACCAATGTGGTAATACAATAGAAAAGCCGCAGGCTCCCGATGATGGATGTGTTAATGTCCGAAACATGTTGAGCATAGAAGAAGTGAAATAAAACTTAATAACTAGTTACATCAAGTTGGTCTCTTATTCTTCAACTATCAAAGTAGAGATATTTAGTCATTACAATACAAAAGACATTCAAAAGACTAAATATCTACACCTTCATATATTTACATATAGTTATTTATAATTTACAATTTTTATATTTGCTTTTTAATATGTATTTCTATATGTCCTATAATAATATTATAATATCATAATGCCTGTATTTTTACAACTAACTTCCTGATGATGGGCATTCAAGGCTCAAAACATGCAGAAGATAATTTGTGAAATTAAATTATAGCAGGTGTGCAGCTGGCGTTTGGTTGGTTTTACAGTGTAATAAATTTTGAAATCTGATTCTTCACAAATAGATACCATTCATTCACTGATCCTTTGATAGATTGATTGATGAATTCATTAATTAATTCATTCAAAACCTCACATCCCAAGCCAGGTACTGTTAATGTATGCACAACATATTCCTTTTAAACCCATTTTAACACTGTCCACACTGAAAAACTGTGTTTGCTTGTATAAAAAAAATATCCGTGGATCTTGGAAGTTTGTAAAGATAAACTTAAAAACATGTTTAGCAAGGGCACCATTTGCAGATTGCATAATTATGGATTTTGCTGTTCTGTAACAGAAGTGAGAAGAGATTTTAGAATAATGCGGGATTTTTTAGCATCGTGTTTAGCTCTTTTGTTGCTGTCATTGCATTCTGGCAGAAAACATGCACGAGTATCCCACATACCACAAATAAATACATGTAAACTTATTTTACACTCCAGTTGGGTTCCTGGAAAAGTGGGGGTAAATGAAAAATGATATTATCATAAGAAATAATGGAATAGGTAGGGTTTAGGGGCAATCATACTAACAGCCTCTTCATATATGGTGTATACACATATATCATTATTGTTGTGCAGGGTGATCAGAAAGTCTCTGTGCACCTGATGATTACAATGCAGTTGTCAGGTGCACAGAGACTTTTTGATCACTCTGTAGATATTGATATAGAAGTAAAAATTCAGTATAGCCTGTGTAAATTTGAAAGGAATTGCAAACAACTTGTGGACATGGACATTGAATGATGACTGAGATGGCTTGAGGATGCTAATGATAGCTGTGTTAGAGATGGTAGTATGGGAGGGGACCAGCTTCATCATATGATGAGGTAAATTGGCAGTTATTAATTGTGGTCCTCACAGCTGTATAATTTTATGAAATTATAACCAATTGCATAAACATATTAAGAATGACGATGTTGTTTGGACCATTTACTAAGTTATGTTCAGGCCTTCACTTGCTACAGAAATGTAAATCTGGATGTGCAAGAAGGTTGAAATTGCCTAAGTATTTGTCATGTGATTGAAATCTCATAGGATCACAATCACATGATCATTACATGTAATTTAAACTTTTTTGTGCACATCCAAATTTCACATTTTGTAGCAACTGGAGGCATGAACTTAACCTATATGCTCAAAACACTCTCAAAGACTTGACTACTTTATTACCACAGTTGAGATTCTTGCTGTGGGTTGGTTTGTGTTTTGAGAACTGTGCTGTTCTGTGCTATTATGCAGCATAATAGCACAGAACAGCACAGTTCTCTTCTGCTTCGTGGCAGAAGCTTGCAATCATGTAGGTCAGGGTTTTGTTTGTGCCAATTTGAAATGGGTGGGTGTGATGGTTAGGTTAGGTGTTGTATGATTCATCATCTCATTTCTTTGTTCCTTATTTGTGTTGGCATGGCATTTGTAGGTTGGTATAAATGTATGCAGTTCTCCTGCAGAAGAGAAAAACAGGAGGAGACTTACATAAGGACAAAAAAAACAAACAAATCACAGAATAACTATCCAATCTAAACAGCAAGCACACATTGGCTGACACACTACAGTGAGCACAGTACCTCCCACCTTTGTTCTCTACTGTGAGTTTTGTACTTTTTAACAGTGTCATAGGGTGCAGCTTGCAAAAGGACATTGAACTGAAAATTATGGGGTGCAAATTAAGAAGTGGTGTAAGTTGGCGAGGGGCATTGAACAAACAGGGGTAATAGAAGTGACAATAAAGCGAAAGCCATGTATGCCATTCCAACATAAGTGACTCCACAAATTTTGAGTCAACAAATTGGCTTTAAAAGATGTGTCTCTTACACTCTGGTGCATTTGTACATGTGCATACGTATGCACATGCACACACACACACACACACACACACACAAAACATAAGCATGCATGTGTAATGGGATCTCATTTCAGTTGTTTGAGGTTCTGCTGACTGGGGTTTCAGTTATCAGAGCTTCTGCATGCAAATTCAATTCCCTCCTCAGAAGCCATTTCCACATAAATATACTGTAATTCCTGTGTACATACTGGTCAGTCAGCAGTCCTGCTATGTGGTCTGAATCAGTCATTAGTGTTGCAATTATTGTCTGTAATAAAGTAAATGCAAACCCCATTAAAATGATAGAATATATGGGTTTCTGTAATGTGAGTGTGCCATGGTCCTGTTGAGATCTGAATTGTGTTAAAACGTGTTGGTGGAAATAAAGTTTGGAAGGAATCTGTGTGCTGTGTTATAGACATAAAGATCAGAGTAGAAACTCTGGAAGGAAAGATTAAAAACTGAAATATTGTGGTTGACTCTGCATTGATCACAGTTCAGTCACATCAGTGGCTCACTTTTCAAGTTTGCTGTGACTCGTGTGCATTGCTGTTCTACACTCTGGAGGAACAGAAAATGCAACATACCAGCACCGTGTCTTTTCAATCAAAGAAAGGGTTCAAAGCGTAATTCATAAGTTCTCCTTCTCTGCTGCATAGATTTCTCGACCTACACTGCTATTACTTTATCATTTTATTTAATACTTAACAAGAACTTGCTGCTTAGTTACAGGTTTTGTGTACTTTAAGTGTGTTGGATAAAAATCTCAAATACTTGTACAGTTCTCTTGTTTGCAATAGACTAATGAACAATATTTCACAAATGAAGTGTAGGTATGGTTGTGATCTATCTGTTTGCCAAATTTCGCAAATCTGATTCTGCTGGTTTATTAGTTATTGACATGAAACTGAAAGTTAAAGCTGAAAGTTTCTTAGAAAGGTTTCAGAGCACACACTTGAGTTTACATGGTGTAATTAAGACATGGGTAATAAATGATTTTGTTGAATTTATCAAGTCCCTGTTCCATATATGGAAAAAAAAAAGTTGATTGTGATCTTTGTATATGTTAGGTAAAGGTAAAGTTCACCCTAGATCAGGCCACAAAGGCCCATAGGGGGTGTAGAGGTATAGCACTACTCTTTCTTTAACCTTGGCACTGGATGGGGGTGGGTGGCTAACCGCCATTCCCTGGCCACATTACCCCCCAGGAAAGACCCGATACCCATTGTATAAGAGGCTGGGTAGGCCCCAGGGGCAGTCTGGATGGGTGTGGAAAATCTTGCCCCCATTGGGATTCGATCCCCAGACTGTCCAGCCCATAGCAAGTCACTATACCGACTGCGCTATCCCAGCCCGTGGTCTTTGTATGTACCAACACCGAATACATAAAAAGTGCTGGGTTTTGGTGCACACAGCATTTTTATGTACTAACCACACAGCGTGCATAACATATTGTGAAATGTTAAGGTTACAGTATGATGATTGATAACAGTGTCTGAATTTGGACTTTTTGTGTAGTTGGTAACCCATATACAGTTTCACCTCATGCTGTGTGACTGGGGAGTATAGTACTGTAAAGTTACAACACCTGTATTGGTATGTGGATAAGAAAACCAACTAGATGTCACTTTTGTGTTATTTTTTATTTTCTCCTTTACAAGTTGCTCAACATGTTTCGGGCAACCATGTGCCCATCTTCAGGAGCTGACGACTGCGTAGTGTTATCGCCACGTGTTGGTGTTGTGCCATAGTTGCAGGATGGCTGTCAGAACCGGTTAGCAGGTAGTGTGTCCATTAAGGAGTGCGTATCACGTTCTGACAGCCATCCTGCAACTACGGCACAATACCAACATGTGGCGATAACACTACGCAGTTGTCAGCTCCCGAAGATGGCCACATGGTTGTCTGAAACATGTTGAGCAACTTGTAAAGGAGAAAATAAAGGATAACACAAAAGTGACATCTAGTTGGTTTTATTATCCACACTGAATTACAATGCACGGTCAACCACACATCAGATTTACCTGTATTGGTAGTTGATTTACACAGAAATAATGCCTTTTGGCTTCATCATGGAATTCTTGATTTATACTGTTTTAGTAAGAAAAGAGGATTTCCATGAATTTAAATAGAATTTATGTGGTCTTTTACAGGGTTGAAACATTTAAATTCATATTAATCCACAGTGATCAAGTATTGTAAGTGCCCAGGTTCAATCCCAGGGCACCTTATATAATGGGACAGATTTTTTTTCTGAGTGCCTCTGTTGTCCCTTACCAATCATTCCTCTGATATCGTAGACAAGTGTAACAATTCCTTAGGCATGTGATAGACGTGACAAGCTGGCTGTGTACTGCATCGTTGCTATACACTTTGGGGCTTATTTTTGAATTGGGCAGTCACAGGGTGGAAGAAAGTAAAACTTTACTTTTTATATCCCATTTGTCATACTAAAATGATAATAGAATAAAACGGTTATTCACAGCTAAAATTATTATTATTATTATTAAAACCTGTTTTACCCAGAATTGGCCATCTTCAGGTACTACAAGTTATGAAAATACCTAGGAGGGTAATTACAACAGTAGGATTTAATTGTGTGTCTAATGCAAAATACAGAAATACTTAGGAGGATAGTTGCAACCTACTGTTGTAATTATTCTTTTAATTATTTTTGTATTTTGTGTTTCCTGATGATGGCCAATTCTGGCCAAAATATATTGTAATAATATGAAGGTCAGTATGAAAGTGATTTCTTCTATTTTTTATTGAATTTCTTATTATAGAAGGCTCTGGTCTGATACAGATTCACTCTTTTCTGAGAAATGTGTATGGTGAGGATGCCATAGATTTTAGCTCAGACCCAGGATCTGTATTTGTAAGAGTGGTGGACAGGATATCAGTGAAAGGCCATGTAGTGGCTGACCAGCCACGGAAGTAACTTCTGGGATAGTGGAGGAGTCTTGTTAGTTGGATTCTTGGAGAGGTGCATGCATTATTCAGTTCAGAGCATTATGTGTGGACATTAAGATCTTAGAGCAACAAATTCAAAGGGTTTGGCTAAAGAGGAAGATGAATCAAGTCCTTCTCCTGCATGCCAATGCCAGACTGCACAACACTCTGCACAGAGGGAGTCAATTACAACAATGGGAAGGACTGTTCTCTGTCATCCTCCCTATAGTCCCAGTTTAGCACATTTTTCTTGGACCCCTGAGAGATGCACACAGAATGTGCTGTTGTGCAGATGACAGTGAGCTTAAACACAGCATGTGTGATGAGCTGTGACACATCAAATTTTATTGAGTTAAACCATCTTTACACAACACAATTGACAGTTGTATTCTACAACAGGTTACATCAGCAACATGTTTCGGCCTTGCTTGGCCATCATCAGTCTTACAAAAATTAGTATCCATTAAGGTACATAATGTTGTTGTACTGAAGGGATCCCACGGTGTACATTGTCTCTGTGTCTTATATTAAAACTGATTAATGGTTAAAATAATTTTTTTGCATTGTATTTTAACCATTAATCAGTTTTAATATAAGACACAGAGGCAATGTACACCGTGGGATCCCATTAGTACAGCAACATTATGTATCTTAATTGATACTAATCTTTGTAAGCCTGATGATGGCCAAGCAAGGCCAAAACATGTTGCTGATGTAACCAGTTGTAGAATACAACTGTCAGTTGTGTTGTGTAAAGACGGTTTAATTCAATAAAATTTGTCATGTGCACAGTGGGATGGAAGCAATCCAATTCAAATGTGACACTTCAGCAAAGAGTTTTGCATGACCAGCACATAGTGTCCCACACAGAGGTGGAAAAAGTGTGTTAATAACGAAGGAGACTTTGTGGAGAAACAAAACTTAACTTTATGGTATATGGAAATTTCATAATACAGTAATAATAATTTTTGATGATAAAGAAGAAGGAATTGTTTTGTACCGCCCCTGTATTGCATAATGTTAATACAACATTATAGTTGTGTTTAATGGTTTATTGTATTGTAATTTGAAGTAAGGGAAGTTTATTTTAGTTTCAATTCTAGTTTTGTTCTTGAGTTTCATAGTGTGATTACTGAAATGCACAACATTCTGGTTTGAAGTCAGTGGTTTATAAAGCCTCAGCTTATTGGAGTTAATGTGTTTACATGATATGTAAAGGAGCTGCTATTCTTGAAATTGGGGTTTTATTGAGTATTATGCTGTCTGTCTTACATGAATCGTAACCATTTATTGAGTATTATGCTGTCTGTCTTACATGAATCGTAACCATTTATTGAGTAGTATGCTGTCTGTCTTACATGAATCGTAACCATTTATTGAGTATTATGCTCTCTGTCTTATGTGAATCGTAACCATTTATTGAGTATTATGCTGCCTGTTTTACATGAATCGTAACCATTTATTGAGTATTATGCTGTCTGTCTTACATGAATCGTAACCATTTATTGAGTATTATGCTGTCTGTCTTACATGAATCATAACCATTTATTGAGTATTATGCTGTCTGTCTTACATGAATCGTAACTATTTATAGAGTATTATGCTGTCTGTCTTACATGAATCATAACCATTTATTGAGTATTATGCTGTCTGTCTTACATGAATCGTAACCATTTGTTGAGTATTATGCTGTCTGACTTACATGAATCATAACCATTTGTTGAGTATTATGCTGTCTTACATGAATCGTAACCATTTGTTGAGTATTATGCTGTCTGTCTTACATGAATCGTAACCATTTGTTGAGTATTATGCTGTCTGAGTTACATGAATCGTAACCATTTATTGAGTATTATGCTGTCTGACATACATGAATCATAACCATTTGTTGAGTATTATGCTGTCTGTCTTACATGAATCGTAACCATATGTTGAGTATTATGCTGTCTGTCTTACATGAATCGTAACCATTTAACCCTTATGAACAGGGTTTGACAGAGCCTCCTCACCACTGCATAGGATTTTTCCTTGCTAGCTGAGGAGGTTATTTTGGAAAACAGTATTTTTCTCCATTAAACTGGAAAGCCTTGAGTGAGCCATAGGAAGATTGTGATTCTCTCCTATAGATGGCAGGCTGTGTTGCTGCAATTGTATTGTTGGTCTGGCTGGCTTGGGAAATTCTTGAAAGGAGTAAGGAAGGGAATATCATGCATAAGTACTTCTATACAAACATGCAGACACATGGTTTGTCGGATCAGTGTCCAGTAATTTGAATTGGAACTGCACATATCAAGTTTTATACGTGCATTTCAGACCTTTTGTACAGTAAAATCACATCTCATCCTCACAAAGTAGTACCGGGAAACGTAAAAGAGCAGTCCCCAAAGCGTTGCCCTATGTACTTCAAGCTACGTTGTGTTTTCTGTCAAATTGTGACTTAGAAAACTGCCTTAGGTTAAAAGATTATATAGTTGTTGAATGAAATGTTACCATTTTTTACCATATCAAAGAGCTTTTGGTTGCTACAGGATGACCTGTGAGGTTTTAGGTCTCTAGTCTTCAATCTGATCGGTTAATATATAGTCAACTGAGATTTGGTGATTTTAGAGAAACTGTAGGCTGTTGGCATGACTGAGGAAACTTCAAACTATTGGTCTGCCCATATAGCCTACTAAAATGATCATAAAAGTAAATGTTGTGACAGGATCAAAGTATAGATATAATTTCTTCATGATAATGAATGTCATTTTGCCATGCTTCTCCATGCATTACACTGAAGTTCAGGTTTTTAAGAATTATGTGAAGTTGTAAAGTATTAAACTGCTTTTAAAGTAGAATTAGCTGGAGGTTGCTTGGTAAGGTAAAGTGATCCCGTTACAGGCCCGATGTGGCCCAGAGGGTGGGTAGAGGTATAGCTTTACTCTTCCATGACTGCAGCACTAGAAGGGGGTGAGTGGTCAGCAGCATGTCCCGGCTGCACTTTACCCTTGGGAAAGACCCAGTACCCATTTTACAGGAGGCTGGGTGGGCCCAAGGGCCGGTCTGGACAGGCAGAAAGTCTTGACCCCACCGGGATTTGATCCTGGAGGAGGTTGCTTGATACTACATCAAATTTGGATTTATAATTTTAGTAGAACTTTGCTGCATAGGTTGGCATTCATAATTTAATCCACTTTTATAGTTATTTCTAATACTTTGTGATCCCATTGTTTCTGGAGTATGATTTGCAAATCAGAACCAGAAGGCTAAGAAATTAATTCCATTAAACAAAACCAGAATTTTGACGTTTTGCTGACCATACATCTCAGTATATTTATCTCAGTAATTAACCAACTTGATGCACAAAATTTTTGTTTTACATAAGTTTATTATATTCCTCTACATGTTTCGAGCACTGTTGTGCTCATCATCAGGAGGTCAAAATTGTATTATACAGCATCTGGTAACTTATTGTAAAACAAAAATTTTGTGCATCAAGTTGGTTAATTACTGAGATAAAACCAGAATGTTGCAACTTCTGGTCCCCCCCCCTACCCCCACTTTTCACCTGTAGACCCTTGAATATTAAGGCACTATTTTCCCTCAAAATGTCTGGAACCAGGTACCCAGTGATGCATTGTCATGTGCCATTAAAATGGAGTCCTCAACCACATCACCATGGATGATGCTGCTAAATCATGTACATTTTGGATAGATTTAAATGTTTCCCTCTGGTGTCCGTCCCATTTTAGAAATAATAAACACCTGCTGGTAATGATCTGGTATTATAAGCATAGAGAAGAAAACCAACTAAATGCTACTGAATAATTTATTGCACTTATAATCTGCTTAGCATGTTTTGGGCACTTAAATGCCCATCATCAGGAGCTCGAGACTATACTTGTGTTATTGCCACATATGGTGTGTAATGCCTTGCTTGCTGGTGGTTGGCTGTTAGGAGCAGAGCAGCAGGCTATGCATCATCCCGGACACATAGCCTGCTGCTCTGCACCTAACAGCCAACCACCAGCGACCAAGGCATTACACACCATATGTGGCAATAACACAAGTATAGTCTCGAGCTCCTGATGATGGACATATAAGTGCCCGAAACATGTTGAGCAAATTATAAGTGCAATAGAGCATTCAGTAGCATCTAGTTGGTTTTCTTCTCTACGCTTATACTACAATGCATGGACAAACATACATCAATATCAGGTATTTTGTTGTCTTATGTGTGATCATAAGACTCGACTGATGCTGACAAAATACCAGACATAATCTTATGTTCAGTGGACCATGCATCATTGTAATAGTTGTAAAAAAAAAGGACCAACTTGATGTCACTTGCTGTTTTATTTCACTTCTTATGTGCTCAACATGTTTCGCACATTAATATGTCCATCATCAGGAGCTTACAACTCTCCTGTTGAATTACCACATTGGTCGTGTGTTCTTGGTTTAATGTGTGTTGGTGTTTTGATGTGGTTGGGTTGGCGTGGTATCCGTGTTGCAGGCTTCTTGTTTTCAACTACCAGACATAAATTTTGAGTTAAAATGGTTAAAATGACCCAAATTTTAGTTTTATTTTAAGTGTCAGGCTTAATCCGCGTGAAAGGATGTAGTGATAGTTTTAATGACAGGAATTGCTGAAAGTAGTGCCAGCTTGTAAAATGTATTTTAGTCTAGACACAGGAGAGCAAACGTGTGCTCAAAGTGATTCTGCATAATGAAATACCAGGAGCACTTATAAGTGTGCTTTACAGTAAATATTTAATACAGTCCTGTGTGTATCATAATGAAGTGAGTAGTAAACTAAAATTTGGTATTTTACAAGGTAAACAAACTGTTTATAGTTGCCATCATTGTTTGATTTGTTATGTTGGATGGTAACTATAAACAGTTTGTTTACCTTGTCAATTATTAAGCACAATGTGATGTTCTCTATGCAGGAAAATTAAAATTTGGTACCTTAAATAGTAGTTGCATTTTGGTAATATGTACTTACATTAAAAGAGAGCTTAGGAGTCTGGAAACTGGGGTTTCTTATTGTGTATTTTTTTGAATATGCTCATGTTGCACATAATCTTCTGGGACTCTTCTCCATCTTCTATACTTTCATCCATGCCCTGTTATGTAAAGCAGCAGTATTTTCAGTGTTAATAAAAATCCAACCAGATGCAACAGTATGCAGATATTTATTCACTGCATAGTCACTCTACATGTTTCGGGTGTCACAGCGCCCATCATCAGGAGTACTAAAAACTGTAACCGCAGCCTCCTGTACAGCTACTTCCCTTCAACGTGGCCTGATCAGGCCACGTTGAAGGGAAGTAGCTGTACAGGAGGCTGCGGTTACAGTTTTTAGTACTCCTGATGATGGGCGCTGTGACACCCGAAACATGTAGAGTGACTATGCAGTGAATAAATATCTGCATACTGTTGCATCTGGTTGGATTTTTATTAACACTGAAAATACTGCTGCTTTACATAACAGGGCATGGATGAAAGTATAGAAGATGGAGAAGAGTCCCAGAAGATTATGTGCAACATGAGCATATTCAAAAAAATACACAATAAGAAACCCCAGTTTCCAGACTCCTAAGCTCTCTTTTAATGTAAGTACATATTACCAAAATGCAACTACTATTTAAGGTACCAAATTTTAATTTTCCTGCATAGAGAACATCACATTGTGCTTAATAATTGACAAGGTAAACAAACTGTTTATAGTTACCATCCAACATAACAAATCAAACAATGATGGCAACTATAAACAGTTTGTTTACCTTGTAAAATACCAAATTTTAGTTTACTACTCACTTCATTATGATACACACAGGACTGTATTAAATATTTACTGTAAAGCACACTTATAAGTGCTCCTGGTATTTCATTATGCAGAATCACTTTGAGCACACGTTTGCTCTCCTGTGTCTAGACTAAAATACATTTTACAAGCTGGCACTACTTTCAGCAATTCCTGTCATTAAAACTATCACTACATCCTTTCACGCGGATTAAGCCTGACACTTAAAATAAAACTAAAATTTGGGTCATTTTAACCATTTTAACTCAAAATTTATGTCTGGTAGTTGAAAACAAGAAGCCTGCAACACGGATACCACGCCAACCCAACCACATCAAAACACCAACACACATTAAACCAAGAACACACGACCAATGTGGTAATTCAACAGGAGAGTTGTAAGCTCCTGATGATGGACATATTAATGTGCGAAACATGTTGAGCACATAAGAAGTGAAATAAAACAGCAAGTGACATCAAGTTGGTCCTTTTTTTTTACAACTATTACAATGATGCATGGTCCACTGAACATAAGATTATGTCTGGTATTTTGTCAGCATCAGTCGAGTCTTATGATCACACATAAGACAACAAAATACCTGATATTGATGTATGTTTGTCCATGCATTGTAGTATAAGCGTAGAGAAGAAAACCAACTAGATGCTACTGAATGCTCTATTGCACTTATAATTTGCTCAACATGTTTCGGGCACTTATATGTCCATCATCAGGAGCTCGAGACTATACTTGTGTTATTGCCACATATGGTGTGTAATGCCTTGGTCGCTGGTGGTTGGCTGTTAGGTGCAGAGCAGCAGGCTATGTGTCCGGGATGATGCATAGCCTGCTGCTCTGCTCCTAACAGCCAACCACCAGCAAGCAAGGCATTACACACCATATGTGGCAATAACACAAGTATAGTCTCGAGCTCCTGATGATGGGCATTTAAGTGCCCAAAACATGCTAAGCAGATTATAAGTGCAATAAATTATTCAGTAGCATTTAGTTGGTTTTCTTCTCTATGCTTATAATACCAGATCATTACCAGCAGGTGTTTATTATTTCTAAAATGGGACGGACACCAGAGGGAAACATTTAAATCTATCCAAAATGTACATGATTTAGCAGCATCATCCATGGTGATGTGGTTGAGGACTCCATTTTAATGGCACATGACAATGCATCACTGGGTACCTGGTTCCAGACATTTTGAGGGAAAATAGTGCCTTAATATTCAAGGGTCTACAGGTGAAAAGTGGGGGTAGGGGGGGGGACCAGAAGTTGCAACATTCTGGTTTTATCTCAGTAATTAACCAACTTGATGCACAAAATTTTTGTTTTACAATAAGTTACCAGATGCTGTATAATACAATTTTGACCTCCTGATGATGAGCACAACAGTGCTCGAAACATGTAGAGGAATATAATAAACTTATGTAAAACAAAAATTTTGTGCATCAAGTTGGTTAATTACTGAGATAAATATACTGAGATGTATGGTCAGCAAAACGTCAAAATTCTGGTTTTGTTTAATGGAATTAATTTCTTAGCCTTCTGGTTCTGATTTGCAAATCATACTCCAGAAACAATGGGATCACAAAGTATTAGAAATAACTATAAAAGTGGATTAAATTATGAATGCCAACCTATGCAGCAAAGTTCTACTAAAATTATAAATCCAAATTTGATGTAGTATCAAGCAACCTCCTCCAGGATCAAATCCCGGTGGGGTCAAGACTTTCTGCCTGTCCAGACCGGCCCTTGGGCCCACCCAGCCTCCTGTAAAATGGGTACTGGGTCTTTCCCAAGGGTAAAGTGCAGCCGGGACATGCTGCTGACCACTCACCCCCTTCTAGTGCTGCAGTCATGGAAGAGTAAAGCTATACCTCTACCCACCCTCTGGGCCACATCGGGCCTGTAACGGGATCACTTTACCTTACCAAGCAACCTCCAGCTAATTCTACTTTAAAAGCAGTTTAATACTTTACAACTTCACATAATTCTTAAAAACCTGAACTTCAGTGTAATGCATGGAGAAGCATGGCAAAATGACATTCATTATCATGAAGAAATTATATCTATACTTTGATCCTGTCACAACATTTACTTTTATGATCATTTTAGTAGGCTATATGGGCAGACCAATAGTTTGAAGTTTCCTCAGTCATGCCAACAGCCTACAGTTTCTCTAAAATCACCAAATCTCAGTTGACTATATATTAACCGATCAGATTGAAGACTAGAGACCTAAAACCTCACAGGTCATCCTGTAGCAACCAAAAGCTCTTTGATATGGTAAAAAATGGTAACATTTCATTCAACAACTATATAATCTTTTAACCTAAGGCAGTTTTCTAAGTCACAATTTGACAGAAAACACAACGTAGCTTGAAGTACATAGGGCAACGCTTTGGGGACTGCTCTTTTACGTTTCCCGGTACTACTTTGTGAGGATGAGATGTGATTTTACTGTACAAAAGGTCTGAAATGCACGTATAAAACTTGATATGTGCAGTTCCAATTCAAATTACTGGACACTGATCCGACAAACCATGTGTCTGCATGTTTGTATAGAAGTACTTATGCATGATATTCCCTTCCTTACTCCTTTCAAGAATTTCCCAAGCCAGCCAGACCAACAATACAATTGCAGCAACACAGCCTGCCATCTATAGGAGAGAATCACAATCTTCCTATGGCTCACTCAAGGCTTTCCAGTTTAATGGAGAAAAATACTGTTTTCCAAAATAACCTCCTCAGCTAGCAAGGAAAAATCCTATGCAGTGGTGAGGAGGCTCTGTCAAACCCTGTTCATAAGGGTTAAATGGTTACGATTCATGTAAGACAGACAGCATAATACTCAACATATGGTTACGATTCATGTAAGACAGACAGCATAATACTCAACAAATGGTTATGATTCATGTATGTCAGACAGCATAATACTCAATAAATGGTTACGATTCATGTAACTCAGACAGCATAATACTCAACAAATGGTTACGATTCATGTAAGACAGACAGCATAATACTCAACAAATGGTTACGATTCATGTAAGACAGCATAATACTCAACAAATGGTTATGATTCATGTAAGTCAGACAGCATAATACTCAACAAATGGTTACGATTCATGTAAGACAGACAGCATAATACTCAATAAATGGTTATGATTCATGTAAGACAGACAGCATAATACTCTATAAATAGTTACGATTCATGTAAGACAGACAGCATAATACTCAATAAATGGTTATGATTCATGTAAGACAGACAGCATAATACTCAATAAATGGTTACGATTCATGTAAGACAGACAGCATAATACTCAATAAATGGTTACGATTCATGTAAAACAGGCAGCATAATACTCAATAAATGGTTACGATTCACATAAGACAGAGAGCATAATACTCAATAAATGGTTACGATTCATGTAAGACAGACAGCATACTACTCAATAAATGGTTACGATTCATGTAAGACAGACAGCATAATACTCAATAAATGGTTACGATTCATGTAAGACAGACAGCATAATACTCAATAAAACCCCAATTTCAAGAATAGCAGCTCCTTTACATATCATGTAAACACATTAACTCCAATAAGCTGAGGCTTTATAAACCACTGACTTCAAACCAGAATGTTGTGCATTTCAGTAATCACACTATGAAACTCAAGAACAAAACTAGAATTGAAACTAAAATAAACTTCCCTTACTTCAAATTACAATACAATAAACCATTAAACACAACTATAATGTTGTATTAACATTATGCAATACAGGGGCGGTACAAAACAATTCCTTCTTCTTTATCATCAAAAATTATTATTACTGTATTATGAAATTTCCATATACCATAAAGTTAAGTTTTGTTTCTCCACAAAGTCTCCTTCGTTATTAACACACTTTTTCCACCTCTGTGTGGGACACTATGTGCTGGTCATGCAAAACTCTTTGCTGAAGTGTCACATTTGAATTGGATTGCTTCCATCCCACTGTGCACATGACAAATTTTATTGAATTAAACCGTCTTTACACAACACAACTGACAGTTGTATTCTACAACTGGTTACATCAGCAACATGTTTTGGCCTTGCTTGGCCATCATCAGGCTTACAAAGATTAGTATCAATTAAGATACATAATGTTGCTGTACTAATGGGATCCCACGGTGTACATTGCCTCTGTGTCTTATATTAAAACTGATTAATGGTTAAAATACAATGCAAAAAAATTATTTTAACCATTAATCAGTTTTAATATAAGACACAGAGACAATGTACACCGTGGGATCCCTTCAGTACAACAACATTATGTACCTTAATGGATACTAATTTTTGTAAGACTGATGATGGCCAAGCAAGGCCGAAACATGTTGCTGATGTAACCTGTTGTAGAATACAACTGTCAATTGTGTTGTGTAAAGATGGTTTAACTCAATAAAATTTGATGTGTCACAGCTCATCACACATGCTGTGTTTAAGCTCACTGTCATCTGCACAACAGCACATTCTGTGTGCATCTCTCAGGGGTCCAAGAAAAATGTGCTAAACTGGGACTATAGGGAGGATGACAGAGAACAGTCCTTCCCATTGTTGTAATTGACTCCCTCTGTGCAGAGTGTTGTGCAGTCTGGCATTGGCATGCAGGAGAAGGACTTGATTCATCTTCCTCTTTAGCCAAACCCTTTGAATTTGTTGCTCTAAGATCTTAATGTCCACACATAATGCTCTGAACTGAATAATGCATGCACCTCTCCAAGAATCCAACTAACAAGACTCCTCCACTATCCCAGAAGTTACTTCCGTGGCTGGTCAGCCACTACATGGCCTTTCACTGATATCCTGTCCACCACTCTTACAAATACAGATCCTGGGTCTGAGCTAAAATCTATGGCATCCTCACCATACACATTTCTCAGAAAAGAGTGAATCTGTATCAGACCAGAGCCTTCTATAATAAGAAATTCAATAAAAAATAGAAGAAATCACTTTCATACTGACCTTCATATTATTACAATATATTTTGGCCAGAATTGGCCATCATCAGGAAACACAAAATACAAAAATAATTAAAAGAATAATTACAACAGTAGGTTGCAACTATCCTCCTAAGTATTTCTGTATTTTGCATTAGACACACAATTAAATCCTACTGTTGTAATTACCCTCCTAGGTATTTTCATAACTTGTAGTACCTGAAGATGGCCAATTCTGGGTAAAACAGGTTTTAATAATAATAATAATAATTTTAGCTGTGAATAACCGTTTTATTCTATTATCATTTTAGTATGACAAATGGGATATAAAAAGTAAAGTTTTACTTTCTTCCACCCTGTGACTGCCCAATTCAAAAATAAGCCCCAAAGTGTATAGCAACGATGCAGTACACAGCCAGCTTGTCACGTCTATCACATGCCTAAGGAATTGTTACACTTGTCTACGATATCAGAGGAATGATTGGTAAGGGACAACAGAGGCACTCAGAAAAAAAATCTGTCCCATTATATAAGGTGCCCTGGGATTGAACCTGGGCACTTACAATACTTGATCACTGTGGATTAATATGAATTTAAATGTTTCAACCCTGTAAAAGACCACATAAATTCTATTTAAATTCATGGAAATCCTCTTTTCTTACTAAAACAGTATAAATCAAGAATTCCATGATGAAGCCAAAAGGCATTATTTCTGTGTAAATCAACTACCAATACAGGTAAATCTGATGTGTGGTTGACCGTGCATTGTAATTCAGTGTGGATAATAAAACCAACTAGATGTCACTTTTGTGTTATCCTTTATTTTCTCCTTTACAAGTTGCTCAACATGTTTCAGACAACCATGTGGCCATCTTCGGGAGCTGACAACTGCGTAGTGTTATCGCCACATGTTGGTATTGTGCCGTAGTTGCAGGATGGCTGTCAGAACGTGATACGCACTCCTTAATGGACACACTACCTGCTAACCGGTTCTGACAGCCATCCTGCAACTATGGCACAACACCAACACGTGGCGATAACACTACGCAGTCGTCAGCTCCTGAAGATGGGCACATGGTTGCCCGAAACATGTTGAGCAACTTGTAAAGGAGAAAATAAAAAATAACACAAAAGTGACATCTAGTTGGTTTTCTTATCCACATACCAATACAGGTGTTGTAACTTTACAGTACTATACTCCCCAGTCACACAGCATGAGGTGAAACTGTATATGGGTTACCAACTACACAAAAAGTCCAAATTCAGACACTGTTATCAATCATCATACTGTAACCTTAACATTTCACAATATGTTATGCACGCTGTGTGGTTAGTACATAAAAATGCTGTGTGCACCAAAACCCAGCACTTTTTATGTATTCGGTGTTGGTACATACAAAGACCACGGGCTGGGATAGCGCAGTCGGTATAGTGACTTGCTATGGGCTGGACAGTCTGGGGATCGAATCCCAATGGGGGCAAGATTTTCCACACCCATCCAGACTGCCCCTGGGGCCTACCCAGCCTCTTATACAATGGGTATCGGGTCTTTCCTGGGGGGTAATGTGGCCAGGGAATGGCGGTTAGCCACCCACCCCCATCCAGTGCCAAGGTTAAAGAAAGAGTAGTGCTATACCTCTACACCCCCTATGGGCCTTTGTGGCCTGATCTAGGGTGAACTTTACCTTTACCTAACATATACAAAGATCACAATCAACTTTTTTTTTTCCATATATGGAACAGGGACTTGATAAATTCAACAAAATCATTTATTACCCATGTCTTAATTACACCATGTAAACTCAAGTGTGTGCTCTGAAACCTTTCTAAGAAACTTTCAGCTTTAACTTTCAGTTTCATGTCAATAACTAATAAACCAGCAGAATCAGATTTGCGAAATTTGGCAAACAGATAGATCACAACCATACCTACACTTCATTTGTGAAATATTGTTCATTAGTCTATTGCAAACAAGAGAACTGTACAAGTATTTGAGATTTTTATCCAACACACTTAAAGTACACAAAACCTGTAACTAAGCAGCAAGTTCTTGTTAAGTATTAAATAAAATGATAAAGTAATAGCAGTGTAGGTCGAGAAATCTATGCAGCAGAGAAGGAGAACTTATGAATTACGCTTTGAACCCTTTCTTTGATTGAAAAGACACGGTGCTGGTATGTTGCATTTTCTGTTCCTCCAGAGTGTAGAACAGCAATGCACACGAGTCACAGCAAACTTGAAAAGTGAGCCACTGATGTGACTGAACTGTGATCAATGCAGAGTCAACCACAATATTTCAGTTTTTAATCTTTCCTTCCAGAGTTTCTACTCTGATCTTTATGTCTATAACACAGCACACAGATTCCTTCCAAACTTTATTTCCACCAACACGTTTTAACACAATTCAGATCTCAACAGGACCATGGCACACTCACATTACAGAAACCCATATATTCTATCATTTTAATGGGGTTTGCATTTACTTTATTACAGACAATAATTGCAACACTAATGACTGATTCAGACCACATAGCAGGACTGCTGACTGACCAGTATGTACACAGGAATTACAGTATATTTATGTGGAAATGGCTTCTGAGGAGGGAATTGAATTTGCATGCAGAAGCTCTGATAACTGAAACCCCAGTCAGCAGAACCTCAAACAACTGAAATGAGATCCCATTACACATGCATGCTTATGTTTTGTGTGTGTGTGTGTGTGTGTGTGTGTGCATGTGCATACGTATGCACATGTACAAATGCACCAGAGTGTAAGAGACACATCTTTTAAAGCCAATTTGTTGACTCAAAATTTGTGGAGTCACTTATGTTGGAATGGCATACATGGCTTTCGCTTTATTGTCACTTCTATTACCCCTGTTTGTTCAATGCCCCTCGCCAACTTACACCACTTCTTAATTTGCACCCCATAATTTTCAGTTCAATGTCCTTTTGCAAGCTGCACCCTATGACACTGTTAAAAAGTACAAAACTCACAGTAGAGAACAAAGGTGGGAGGTACTGTGCTCACTGTAGTGTGTCAGCCAATGTGTGCTTGCTGTTTAGATTGGATAGTTATTCTGTGATTTGTTTGTTTTTTTTGTCCTTATGTAAGTCTCCTCCTGTTTTTCTCTTCTGCAGGAGAACTGCATACATTTATACCAACCTACAAATGCCATGCCAACACAAATAAGGAACAAAGAAATGAGATGATGAATCATACAACACCTAACCTAACCATCACACCCACCCATTTCAAATTGGCACAAACAAAACCCTGACCTACATGATTGCAAGCTTCTGCCACGAAGCAGAAGAGAACTGTGCTGTTCTGTGCTATTATGCTGCATAATAGCACAGAACAGCACAGTTCTCAAAACACAAACCAACCCACAGCAAGAATCTCAACTGTGGTAATAAAGTAGTCAAGTCTTTGAGAGTGTTTTGAGCATATAGGTTAAGTTCATGCCTCCAGTTGCTACAAAATGTGAAATTTGGATGTGCACAAAAAAGTTTAAATTACATGTAATGATCATGTGATTGTGATCCTATGAGATTTCAATCACATGACAAATACTTAGGCAATTTCAACCTTCTTGCACATCCAGATTTACATTTCTGTAGCAAGTGAAGGCCTGAACATAACTTAGTAAATGGTCCAAACAACATCGTCATTCTTAATATGTTTATGCAATTGGTTATAATTTCATAAAATTATACAGCTGTGAGGACCACAATTAATAACTGCCAATTTACCTCATCATATGATGAAGCTGGTCCCCTCCCATACTACCATCTCTAACACAGCTATCATTAGCATCCTCAAGCCATCTCAGTCATCATTCAATGTCCATGTCCACAAGTTGTTTGCAATTCCTTTCAAATTTACACAGGCTATACTGAATTTTTACTTCTATATCAATATCTACAGAGTGATCAAAAAGTCTCTGTGCACCTGACAACTGCATTGTAATCATCAGGTGCACAGAGACTTTCTGATCACCCTGCACAACAATAATGATATATGTGTATACACCATATATGAAGAGGCTGTTAGTATGATTGCCCCTAAACCCTACCTATTCCATTATTTCTTATGATAATATCATTTTTCATTTACCCCCACTTTTCCAGGAACCCAACTGGAGTGTAAAATAAGTTTACATGTATTTATTTGTGGTATGTGGGATACTCGTGCATGTTTTCTGCCAGAATGCAATGACAGCAACAAAAGAGCTAAACACGATGCTAAAAAATCCCGCATTATTCTAAAATCTCTTCTCACTTCTGTTACAGAACAGCAAAATCCATAATTATGCAATCTGCAAATGGTGCCCTTGCTAAACATGTTTTTAAGTTTATCTTTACAAACTTCCAAGATCCACGGATATTTTTTTTATACAAGCAAACACAGTTTTTCAGTGTGGACAGTGTTAAAATGGGTTTAAAAGGAATATGTTGTGCATACATTAACAGTACCTGGCTTGGGATGTGAGGTTTTGAATGAATTAATTAATGAATTCATCAATCAATCTATCAAAGGATCAGTGAATGAATGGTATCTATTTGTGAAGAATCAGATTTCAAAATTTATTACACTGTAAAACCAACCAAACGCCAGCTGCACACCTGCTATAATTTAATTTCACAAATTATCTTCTGCATGTTTTGAGCCTTGAATGCCCATCATCAGGAAGTTAGTTGTAAAAATACAGGCATTATGATATTATAATATTATTATAGGACATATAGAAATACATATTAAAAAGCAAATATAAAAATTGTAAATTATAAATAACTATATGTAAATATATGAAGGTGTAGATATTTAGTCTTTTGAATGTCTTTTGTATTGTAATGACTAAATATCTCTACTTTGATAGTTGAAGAATAAGAGACCAACTTGATGTAACTAGTTATTAAGTTTTATTTCACTTCTTCTATGCTCAACATGTTTCGGACATTAACACATCCATCATCGGGAGCCTGCGGCTTTTCTATTGTATTACCACATTGGTCGTGTGTTCTTGTTTCGATGTGTGTTGGAGTTTCGTTGTGGCTGGGTTGGGGTGGTATCTGTGCAGCAGGCTGAGGCCTGCAACATGGATACCACCTGATGATGGATGTATTAATGTCCGAAACATGTTGACCATAGAAGAAGTGAAATAAAACTTAATAACTAGTGACATCAAGTTGGTCTCTTATTCTTCAACTATCACAATGATGCACGGTCCAATATACATAAGATTTACGGTCCCATTAAAAAGTATACAAAAAGGTAAAGGTCACCCTTGTACAGGCACTGAGGCTCTGTACAGGCCGCACGGCCCATAGGGGGAGTAGAGGTATACCTGTACTGTACAGGCACTGAGGGGAGTAGAGGTATAGCTGTACTGTACAGGCACTGAGGCTCTGTACAGGCCGCACGGCCCATAGGGGGAGTAGAGGTTTACCTGTACTGTACAGGCACTGAGGGGAGTAGAGGTATACCTGTACTGTACAGGCACTGAGGCTCTGTACAGGCCGCACGGCCCATAGGGGGAGTAGAGGTATAGCTCTACTCTTTCTTGACCATGGCAGTAGAAGGGGGTGAGGGGCCAGGGTCACGGCCTGGCCGCTCTTTACCCCCGGGAAAGACCCGGTACCCATTATACAGGAGGCTGGGTGGGCCCCAGGGCTGGTCTGGACAGGTGAGGAAAATCTCGCCCCCCCCACCGGGATTCGATCCCCGGACCGTCCAGCCTGTAGCCAGTCGCTATACCGACTGAGCTACCCGGCTCACCATTGAATATTGTACTAAATAAGAAATAGGACCGGCATCAGTGCACAATAGCATTTCCTTGCGGAAGGTAACTTGTGGTGTGTCAGCCGATGAGATGAGGGTGTATGTCACGTACTGGTTGTTGACTGGTGGTATTTTGAGGCGGAGGGCTGGCGGGGGGCGGACATTTTTTGTATTATTGTCATTGTATATGTCTTGCACGTGATGTGTAGAACAGCACACAGGTAATATTATTAATATAGTTACAGATATTATTTTCTCATTCTACATTTTGTGTGACCGGCCCTGAGGCCCACCCAGCCTCCTGTAAAATGGGTACCGGGTCTTTCCCGGAGGTAAAATGCGGCCGGGGCGTGCTGCTGACCACTCACCCCCTTCTAGTGTCGCGGTCATGGAAGAGTAGAGCTATACCTCTACCCACCCTCTGGGCCACATCGGGCCTGTAACGGGATCACTTTACCTCAGAGTAGAAGCTGCTTTGTGTTCTCCTTCTGTCGCCTAGAATTTTCAGACGGTTCCAAGATTTTTGAAAAAATTTTATACCCCTTCCTGCACCACCATGAACTTCGACCTGTCTAGATTTTATAGGAATGCCTGAAAAAGCTGAGGCCGTATTGTTTTACACGTGTGGCGGTGACGTCACAACTTATCTAGAGGCGAAGGACTGGATGATGGCGAATAATGCACTTGTAGGAATGTGGATGTGGCCTGATCTGATGTGCCTGAAGGAATTTAGGAAAGAGCACAAAATACTTTCCAGGATAGCCGACGTTCCATATGGGATTCGTAGTGGACAACTTTGGAGTGAAGTTCAGAACCATCATCGCTTTCTGCAGGTTGCGGTTTGAGCCGACAAGTGGAAACAGGGGAAAGAGAAGCGGAAAGTAACAAGATGGCCGTGTGGACGACGGCTATGGGGAAGGAGAAATTGGAGAAACCCATTGGAAACCAATACACATGCTTTACATCCGCATCTGCCTTGTTACTTCTTTACGATTAAATATCCGTCCTCTTTCTTCTGGTCGGGGTTTTCGACTGGAAACTTTTATGGGTTTTTATCTGTGCTGCACATGCGGCATGTCCTGCCTATTTTGTATTTCTTGATTCGTTATCTTGAAATGACATTCAATGTGATTTAATTTAGAGGAATGAAATAATACGCGTCAAATTTATAGGAATTTGATGCAAGTTGAATTCCAACCTGTGACAACATGTTCCTAGTATAGCTGCGTAAGAACATGTGGCGACACGTCCTACTGTCCGCATTGTTTACTCCAGTGTTTCTCAAACGCCGGGCCGCGGCCCGATAACCGGGCCCTGGCATCAATTATACCGGGCCGCGAGACGTTCTCCTGGAATTTGCCATTTTAGTTTTCTAAGCAATTTTCATGAATAAATGTTTTATAGTGGAAATATTCTGAGGAGAATAATATTCGTGAATGTGTCCAAAAACTCAGACCCAGATGTTGGCCTGAGGAAGCTAAAATATGCTACAAGATTTCATTAATCCAGTGATTGATAACTAATTTAAATGTAATTTTATATTTGTCAAAATGCCACACCTTATAAATAAGTGTACTAATTGTCTTTATAATTATGCCATAATTAATTATTAATACTTGTGTTAGTTTAATGTATGAAATTAAAAAAATGGAAAAGTATTTACGAGTAAATTTGTTTGGACCGGGCCCTCGTCTTATGAAAAAGAGAATTTACCGGGCCGCAGTCTCACAAAGTTTGAGAAACACTGGTCTACACTGTAGACTGTAGGTCTCTTGCTCTCGACACAGAACATCTATCTTTTTTTTAAGTTCCTTGGACACTTCTCTTACATATCAGTACGGTACCTCAAATCAAGGGAAAGTGTAAAAAAACGAAGAAGCATTACGTAGAGTCACGGAGAAAAGGAACATCAAACATTCAATAAACTGAAGGAGGGTTAACTGGATTGGACACATCTTGCGTAGAAACTGCCTTCTGAAACACATTATTGAAGAGAAGGCGAGGAAAGAGATGGAACATTTCCTGAATTACCGTAAGGAAAAGAAGTTAGTGGAATTTGAAACAGGAAGCACTAGGTCTGTCTGTCTCTCTCTCTCTGTCTCTGGAGAACTCACTTCGGAAGAGGTTATGGACTACGAAATAAAATAAACCTCACATAAGGCCAAGACAGTTCCTTCTACATTCTGACCTCTCACCGCCTGTGCACGATTTGTGCCCTTGTCTAGCTCTTCGTGATGCGGATGAGGTTCATCGAATATGAGAAAAGATTTTCTTTTGCTGATTTCTTCCGAAATTGTCTTAATTAACACTGTCTTTCTCTTCGTAGAATCCCGTTACTGGTTTCAGGAATTAGACGGTAAAAGTATGAATCACTATAACTGTTTGGCTATTGATCTGATCACTAGGTCACCTCAGCAAACGCCCGCCCTCTCCGTCTGTTAAACGATGAAACACAAGCACATTCTTGTCAGCACAACTCACTGTAGCACACAACGGACGTTGGAATTCGGACCGCTTCCTTCATATATCGGAACGTCACACGAGGTTAAAGAATTTACTTGAATGCGGGCATCGAACTGTCATTGGTCAGTACAGAACCTTCCTTTGTCACAATGGGTTCAAGCTTTGCTGGTGTCAGGCGGTTGCCATTAACACCTGACTGTAAATTACGATTTCTTCATATCGTGGCTTTGCATTTTGGAAATTAGTCAACTAGACTAATATTTTCTTTGTCGGTTGCTTACAGGATATTCGAACCAAAAAAAGAAGTCTTGAGCAATGACCTTCCGCTCGCTGTGAAGGTTTGTTCAATGGACCTTTATTGTGAGATTTATGACGGACGGCAAGGTCTCGAGATGTGACCATTAGAATTAGAGGTCGTTGTGATGTAAACGAACGGCTTCGAGACGGCCGTTTAGCAATTGCTTTGCCTCGTAAACAAATATAGAAACATTGTTCGGCAATAATTCTTTCCAGCTCCTTATCCACACACAATCCTAGCTTTTGTCCCTGTGTAATCCGGAACATTGAAAGCTCCGCTAAAGGTAAAGATAAAGAAAACTCTGCCTAATGCGAAGACATGAACGAAGAGAATATTAAGACCTGCATTAATTTTTAAAGCCTGAACTGTATTCAGGTGATTTGTCAGCTTGAGGCCCTGGCCGCTTTAACCACTGGGGAAAAACGGCCTGCACCCATATCATGGGAGGCAGTACTGTCATTGCGTACGCCATAAATGAAATTTAGCTATTGCTGTTTAAAGTTCCGTACACAAAAACTGTGGTTATTTCGATAAAATCTGTGAGTGTGATGTGTGGAAGTGCCAAATATTTTTTAGAGCACTGGGCAGTGAATTTTGACCCTAGGTTCACCGCACCCATATGCCACGTGGATGAATGAAGTAGAACATACGGAGAGACAGAAGAGAATAATTAGGGATGAAATGAAAGAATGTGCAAGAAAGGAAAATGAGCAAGGCGTAGGAAGAAATACGACAAAAGTAGGAGATCAAAGATTAAAAAAACAAGTTAAACTCGCTGAATGAATAATCGTGGAGATAAAGCGAGCAGATAGCATGAAAGAAAGAGGTGACGAGGAAAAAAATCAGATAAAGAAGTAAAAATAAGAAATAGAAACTATATGAAAATGAAGAATAATAAGAGAAAACGAATTCTAAAATTGTATGTAGCAAAAAATTAAAGCGACGAAAAACACAATTTGGACAGGAAAGATGGGAAAGGAAACATTTATTGGAAACTTTGCAACTGCTGTTTTGGCACTGAGAAAGTGGATGTTGTTTATAAAACGCAGTCTTACAACCTTGGCGTATAAGTGTGGGACACGTGTCATTTAGTAACGTCTGTAAGTGTGGGACACGTGTCATTTAGTAACGTCTGTAAGTGTGGGACACGTGTCATTTAGTAACGTCTGTAAGTGTGGGACACGTGTCAT
>Ga0136643_10001261_pt1 | contig 30434 bp, 29 predicted proteins | sample TergutLab28metaG_FD_96883 | JGI IMG/M metagenome (GOLD analysis project Ga0136643, IMG submission 96883) | Labiotermes labralis P1 segment gut microbial communities from Petit-Saut dam, French Guiana - Lab288 P1 (version 3) (version 3) | ecosystem: Host-associated > Arthropoda: Insects >...
AGCAGTTTCTCTTTGCCATATAAACCTCTAACATTCCAAACGCCTATTTTCGTTAAGCCTGAATTCTTTGTCCTCTTTCTCGCCTTGGTTGTCGTTTGTTTATCAGTCCGGCGCTTCCTCTGGATATTCTGAGTTGTGTAGGGCGTTCTCAGGATGGATAACCAGTCCCTCGCTGAGTGAGTTTGGTGGTAGTTAACCTCAGGGCCTCCAAACATGCCCGTTTTCTGTAGGGATGTGCTCCCTTAGCCGAAAGTCTCGGTTTTGAGGCGCCGAGGACTCGCCTTCATCCACTCCTCTCTGCTACAACGAAAGTTGCATTGCCCAGGGATCATGAGCGAGGATGTGAGGAAGTCGGATTTGCTGGCAGAGCTGACCGGTGTTATGTCAGACGGTAGATTCCCAAGATATGTGGATATCGTCTATCGGCATCGATAATATCCCTTGGGGCCAATACCAGGCTTTGATCCCCAATTTTATGAACTACTAAGACGAATTTGGGAGGAAGAAAGAATACCTGAAGAATGGAAAGAAACAATATTAGTTCCTTTATACAAAAAAGGAGTTAGAGATAGATGTGAGAATTACAGGGGTATAGCATTAGGAAATGCAGCTTACAAAATTTTGGCGAATATAATTGTGGAAAAATTAAACCATATTTTGAAAAAATTACCAGGGACCATCAGAATGGATTCAGAGGTGGAAGATCTGTAATTGACAACATATTTGTATTGAAAATAATAAACAAGGAAATTTGGGAATATAATCAGAGTGTACAGTATTTAGTGTGTTGATTTTCAAAGCACATATGCCTGACTATACATAGAGACACGCTGTGGAAATGTATGGAAGAATTTTAAATTCCTAAAAAATTAATAAATATGTGTAAACCATGTGTTAAAAGACAACGTGAAGTGCTGTTAGAATGGAAGGAACACTGTCATTTCTTTTAAAATAAAACAGAATTAAAACAGGGTGACTCTCTATCACCAGTATTATTCAATTTAGCATAACAAAAAGTGATACAAAGTTTACACGTGGTCCTAGTGGGATAAAGATTGGTCAAGAACAATTGAGTATATTAGCATATGCAGATTACATTGTATTAATTGGAAAAAATGAAGTAGAAATAAGACAACTTTTTGTAGAAATAGGAAAACATTGGCAGAAAGAGGACTACACATAAACCAAGAAAAAACAAAATATATCATAGTGGAATGAAAAACAGCTCAATACAAAATGAAGCAGAACAATTAACAATAAAGAATTATACTTTTTTTTTAAATTAAAATATAACCAACTAATTGCACCAATATGTGATACTAAAATCTTATTTACACATTAAAACACGTCACTTGGTTAAAATAATTATTTTAACCAAGTGACGTGTTTTTTATTTTAATAAAATTCAATTATTGCACAGTAAAAGCATGAAAATAAAGAATTATACGTTTGAAAGCATTGGAAATTTTCAGCATCTAGTGTTACACTCAATGAAAATATCAGTCACCAAATAGATATATAAAAAAGAATAAGAAAATGCTAACAAAATATACTTCATGTTACAAAAAGTTTAGAAATAAAAATATTTCTACAAAACTAAAATTAGGACTAAAGAGCACAATAGTAGACAAAACTTTAACATGTGCATCAGAAACCTGGATACTAACAAAGAGAGATAGAAAGCAAATAAACATTTTGAAAGGAAAGTGTATAGAAGAATTTTAGGCCCAGTATATGACAAGGAAAAGGAAAATTGGAGAATATTAACCAATAAAGAAATTTATACAATGGTTTAAAAAACCCACTATAACAGAGACAATAAGGTTAAATAGTTTACGTTGGTTTGGGCATGTACAGAGAATGGAAGAAAATAGGATTCCCAAAAAGAGTATTATATATGAATTTGGAAGCAAGTAGGCTGAGAGGTAGACCAAGAAATAGATGGCAAGATGAAGTGAGGGAGGATGGAAGACTGCTTGGTTGAAAAGGGTGGAAGGAAAGAGTATATAAAAGAGAGGAATGGAAGAAGCTCCTGAGAATGGCAAGGAATCGTCGCATTCTGCATATGCCAATGGAATGATTGAATTAATGAAAACTGGAAGACAAAATATTCAGCACCGAATGATAGCAAGCATTCCCTCACTTCAGTCTGCTCGCAATTTCTTCCTGAATAGAATTTTGATATGTTAAGGGTGTTCCCAAATAAATGAACTCTTCCACCCTTTCAGAGGAGCTTTTATCAGTCTTTTAAATTGTGACTTCTTCCTGCATTCTGATCTTGAGACTTGACCATATACTTAGTTTTATCAGCATTTACTTCTAGACCAGTCTCCTTACTACCAACTAACATACCTTCATGTTTTTCTTTATAAGTAAGTATCCATCCAATATATTAACATCATCAGCTTAAACCAAAAGCTGATGTTTACCATTTAATTGCAAGCCATCCTGGTTTACCTGGACCCTTCTAATGGCATACTCTAAAGCAAAGTTGAAAAGCAGTGGTGATAAAACATCTTGTTTCAAACCATTCCTAATAGGAAATATGTCAGACAAATGCTTGCATACCCAGACTCCGCTACAGGTTTCATTCAGACACATTTTTATTAGCCTTACCAGTTTCATAGGGATACCAAACTCAGTGAGAATATTATACAAGACCTCCCTCCTAACTGAATCATAAGCTTTCTTAAAGTCTATGAACAGCTGATGCACTGCTTCAATGTATCCCCATTTTTTCTCATGTATTTGAGGAATGCAGAATATATGATAAGTAGTTGACCTGTTGCATCAAAATCCAAATTGATGATACCCAAAAAATTTCCTCTGTATGTGGAGTTAACCGTGACAGCAGGATGATGGATAAAATTTTGTATGTAGTTGGCAAAATTGATATGCCTCTACAATTACTACAGTCTGTTATATGGCCCTTCTTAAAGATAGGATACACTGATCAACTCCTTCCACTCCTCAGGCAATTCTTCCTTTTTCCAAAGAGAAATAATAAGTTTATGGATCTCACAGGGAATTGTTCTACCCCCTACTACCTTAATTAGTTCTGCTGAGATTTCATCACTTCCTGGTGAACTGTGACTTTTAACTTTTCAATAGCTAACTCAAACTCAAAGGTATTCAGCTGAGGCAGTATTGGTTCTGCTGTGTGTATTTATGTCTGCCTAACATCATTAATCCCATGTACATTGAACAGCTGAGAGAAATGGTTCCTCCACCTAGCCAGAATACTGTGGGAGTCTGTAAGTAGATCACCCTTCTTATCCTTTACTTTATTAGTTCTACGCTGGTAACCCTTCTTTAAGTTATTGATGCCCCCATACAAGTCCCTAATATTTTTTATCTTACTGTTAGTTTCAAGTTCATCAATTTTAGCTTTCAGATATTCCTTCTTTTTGTTCCTGAAATGTCTACTAGCTTTACGTCTTATATTGTTTATATTATCTACATTGCTTTGGCTGGGATCCTGTGACCACTGAATTTTAGCCTGCTTCCTTTGATCTAAAAAACCAAAACATTCTTCACCAAACTGTGCCTTATGCTGCTTCAATTCTCTTTACCTGGGGTTTTGATATTCTCTTTAGTGTTCTCACAAGTCCTGTTTGTGTCCTCACCATCACTTAAATTCTCCAAAGCTGCAAACCTGTTTGATATCTCAATCTGATACTCTTTCCTAACCTCCAGCTCATTTATCTTCCTGAGGATAAATTTTGCCCCATCAAACATCTGCGCCCCTTGTTTACTTACTGCCAATCTTTCCCTAACTTTTACAACCACCAGATAGTGCTCAGTATCACAGTCAGCTCCCCAGAAATTCCTTACATCTAGTATACTTGAATGCCATCTCCTATCTAGCAATATGTGATCAATCTGGTTGTGGGTCTTCCCATCAGGAGAGGTCTAGTTGTACTTACTAAAGTTCCGGTGATGGAACATCGTGCTCTTAACAACTAGATTTTTTGTGTGGCAATGTTTACTGTTCTAACACAATTATCATTGCCTTCCTGATGTAGACTCTCATTCCAAATTGTCAGTTTGAAAATATTCTCTCTCCCCACTTTTGCATTAAAATCTCCTAATAGAATTTTCATATGGTGCTTTGAAAAATGACTTAAAAAACCTGCTCTAATTCCTCATAAAACTGTCTTTTGAATCATCACTTTTCTCCTCACTTGGTGCATGCATATTCAGAACAATGATATTACACCAATGACCTCTCAGAACTATATATGACACCTTATCACTAACAAACTCTACTCTCTTAACTGCTGATACTATTCTGTGGTATACAAAAATCCTGAACCCAATTGATGATTTTCGTTTCCTTTTCCATACAAAAACTACAATCCCCTACTCTTACTGTACCTCCTCTGTCCCACCTAACCTCCTGCACACCCACTAAATATAATTTATATCTAGCTAATTCCCTGGCTGCTGCTGTAAGTGAACCTGCCCTGTACAGGCTCATAACATTCAAGTACCAAATGTAATTTACCTTTTTAATTGCTTAGGTCATACCAAATTATCAGTCCAGGTCCAAGGCTTTCTGTGTGAACATTTCGTAACAAGGTACTTTTTATGGTGAGGACCATCCCATGTTGGCTGTCCGCGATTGCTTATTCAATATATTCACAGCTACCTTCCATATTGTTGGCCGTTCCTCCATCTGCAACCACAGGATTCGTCATGCCATAGTGACAGGGACCTGCTTATCATGGGCTTCCGTAAATAGCTTCATGATTTCAGAATTTATCATCATTATCCCTAGTATTAAGCACAGTTTTCTGTCACTTGGATTAGATCCTGAGAACCTGTGTCAAGTTTCTGAAGGTGTAACATCGGAGCATTTTCATTATCATAATGTGTATGTTTATGTATATTATGTGTCACAACAGAAAGGCTGTGTTAAGTGACTTTTGCGCTCCCTTTTGTGTAATGTTGCCATTTCTACTGAGATGGAACACATAATGAGTTTACATTTCCAGGCATATTTTTGAAAATGCATAATGAGAGCCTTCATGAAATTTACTCATCACCAGATATTGTATGCAATCAAATCACAGAGTATGGGATGGGTGGAGCATGTGGTACATATCAGTGTGAAGAGAAATGCTTGCAGGATTTTAGAGGGGAAACCTGAAGGGAAGAAACCACTTGGAATACCTGGGCATAGATGGGAGGATAATATTAAAATGGATATTAAATATGATGGGAAGGATTAATTTGGCTGAAGACAGGGACAAGTGATGGGCTCTTGTGAACATTTTATTGAACCTCTAGGTCTTGTAAAATGCAGGGAATTTCTTTACCAGCTTACGAGCTGTTACAATCTGAAGGAGAACTGTGTTCCATGGAGTTAGTTGGTCAGTCAGTCAATTGGTAGGTAAGTAGTTAGGTAATTAACACTCAGCTTTAAAATTTTTTTGTAAGATTTTTTGTTTCACTTTTTTGGTTGAAACCAACACAAAATTAGCAAATACAATAACAAAACATATAGTATCAAGTAGATCGTGTTGTAAACTCTTGTAAGTTGTCTATTATCTTGTATTTTGGATGTACAGAAATCATGATATTATTAACTAGATTAAAGAGGAAATATGAACAGAAAAATATGAAAGGGAGGTAGAGAAAATAAAACATGCACACAGAGAATTATTGAATGACAGAAAATTTTTGAATTGTGTATTTCATATGTTTGTTGGCTAGTGAATCTAGCAATTGAGTGGAGAGATCTGATGTCTGTCCTGGATGCAGTGTAAGGTCTTTGCTACACGTATATAGTTAGGTCAGTGTTGTGGTACAATATAATGTACTGTAAGTGCTAGAAATGAGATGTAAGACAGCATGAAGAAGTTGGCATTTTTAACTGTATGTTCAGTTCTAATACGTTAATCTTCTTGATTTCATTCTTCCTACTTACACCACCTATGAAGATGAATCAGAGAGAGTGTTCTGAAACTTCAGCATTTGAATTCAGATGCTGGGGAATCACCCAAAAGAAATAATACAGACTATGTTAATCTTGTTTACAGACTGTTAAACCACCTGTTCAGGAACAGAGGAAAGCACGACTGGCTAGTCTGAAAACTGAACCATTTCAGTTTATTGACATCTTCAAGGTAAATGTAACATACAAATTGGAGACTTCCTGGAGTGCGTGTGTGTGTGAAGACTGTCAATGACGTTACAATCAAACTTCATTGTTGATGGTTTTATGATGATTTCTGTACACAGACACCTTTATTTAGATTTAATTAACCTAGAATGTAATGTCATTCCTCACCCATTCTAACTTACAACCTGGAGGTACTGAAAATATGTGGACAAATTCTGTTCTCTATATTTCTTGCAGGAATATTTAGAAATTAAGAGAAAGGTGTAGTATTTTTACAGCTTCCTATGCTGATAAAATACTCTAACACAGACTTAATAAATGTAGCAAGAAGTTCTTCAGATTGAAGTTTTCATGGCTGTTTTGCCATGTTACCTAGTAAATAATTACCTTTCTTTCTGAGGGTTTGCTCGAATCTGAAAATGAAGGTACTGCAATCCTTTGAAATACTGATAACTGTCACCAGTTGATATGACATAATCTTCCAGAAGATTTTAATCCTCAGCAACCCCACTTTGAGAATTTCACATGTTGCAAGAAGGTCTGTAACAATATGGAGGATGTGACAGAGTTTTTCACCAACCATTTCAGTTAGATACTAGGAGACAAAAGCCTTTATGTGCAAAGAATGCTTTTCCCATACAGACAGATTTCTAGTGTTCTGAACAGCACATGATGTTTTGGAAGCCTGAACTCCTTCTGTCTCAAGATGAAAATGCAGGGAGGTATCTACAAAGTTGACTTTAATAGCATTATTGTCAATCAATGGACCACTGGGTCCAGTATGTTGTGTTGTATGTGGAATAGTAGACAGTTGTCAAAGACCCAAAACCAAGTAGTCCTAAGTAAAATGTAGCACCATTAGAATCCTCTTGTAAGTGGCTTTGTATATATGTATGAAATTCATGAAATACATATACCTACAGAGACATGAAAACAGTATGTTCTTTTAATGGCTTATGTTTTGCATGGAAAAAATTTACTAGCTAACTAGAATCACACACACAAAACTAGTTGACAGAAGGTGTACAGCCTTATCATTTCTGTAGCTCTGAAAGTGCTGATTGTTGCTTATTTAGAAGCCCCAAAGAAACTCTGCAAAGGCTGCTTTCCCTGCTAAGAAGAGGCTTATAGGCCCCAGAACTGAAGCAAAGAGAGATGCTACAGAAACATGTGTAAAAGGTCCGAAAAAGAGGAACATTGTCCGACATGTTCTGCCTCGCAAGACAAGAGGTTTTCACAAGCCATACTATGATGAAGTGGACATGAAGGCTCTGCAGCTCATGAGCAAGTTGTAAGTTCTGATTACCTTATCTGACTTGGAAATTTGAACTGGAAATGATGAAAATGCATTTTTTGTAGAACATTGTAGTTATTTTACAGTACTTACAAATTAATTTATGTAATGCCTTTGACAAATAATGCGTACCCTAGTATGTAATGTAGATCATGATTCAACCATGTATGTTGCAGTTATACGTTAAATCCACAGGTAATGTGACATTAGCCATTCAGAGGAGCATATTTAAATATTATATGTTTGTAAATTGCTGTTTATGAGTCATTTCAGAAAGGTGTAATGGAAATAAAACTTTGTACCAAGTGTGTTCAATGTTAGGAACATGTATTAAAAAAAACTATAGGTTTGAAAATTGGGAACAGTTTTTCTTTGTCATCTTACAGGGTAGTGATTAAAGTGCAGAGAAGGAAAGATATGAACAGAGATGTTACTAATAGTCTAAAAGTAGTGCATCCTGAAATTCATCACAGGTCAGGTGTGGATTTGAAAATTTCCTTGTATAAATCAGTTACTTCACTTCTGTCAAAGATTGTGTAGTGAATATGAAGCCCAGTGAGTAGCATTATCTAGCCACCATCCTATCTGTCAGAGTAACAGTATGTACCGCATGAATGCTTCCCTTTCATAAATGCTATATTTCTCAGATTATGCAACACAATTTATTCCTTGAAAGCTGCTATCTAATATTGCCCTGCATATGGTGGCCCCAGAATATAACAGGATGCCATGTGAATTAACTTGAGTTGCATTTGATGTTTAGTTCCCTGTCTCAGAATTCTGCCAGTTTTTGGAAGTGCCATGTGCTCTGACGGGAACAGCTGTCTGGCTCTTGTCAAGCCACATCTGTTAACCATGCCTCTAGAATGTCACCAGTTGTGGTAGAGAAGCATTGGTTTATGTATGTTCTGTACATTCATGAATACATCTTATGGGTTACCCTAATAAGCAATCAAATTATTGTGTGGTTTGTGTAAATTTCTAAAATGTGACATGAATATATAATGAGAGTTGTTTGAGATGTACTGATAAATTTGTTTTTCATGTACAAAAATTTACTACACTACAAGCCGGAAGGTTTCAGGTTTGATACTTGATGGTGTAATTGGAATTATTCATTGAGTTAGTCCTTCTGGCCACACTATGCGCTGGGGTCAACTCAGCCTCTAACAGAAATGAGTACCAGGGATATCTCCTGGGGGTAAAGTTGGCTGGTGCATAGGGCTGACAGCCATGCCATCTTCATGTGCTAATTGTCTGGAAATTCAGGAACCCTGAACCTCCTGGAGTTCTAAGAGCTTGTCTAAGCATGTGTAGGGATAGCTTTTATACAGTAAAATGCCTTTTTCTGAAATTAACCTTTCAGAATGTGGGTGCACTTGAATGGTCAGGAAAATATGGCATATTCCTTTCTAATTCTTCTTCTTCTTCGCTACAAGGTTCTGGCTTGCTCAACCACTTTCTTCCAACTATCTCTATTCTGTGCTTTCTTCCAATTGCGTATGTTTATGCTCTTTATATCTTCCAAAACATCATCTTTCCTACGTATTTTAGGTCTTCCAATTGGTCTTTTAGACATGGGTTTCCATCTCTTAATCTTCTGCACAATATTATCCTCAGCCATGCGTTCAACATGGCCTAGCCAGTTTAATCTTTGTTTTTTAATAAACCCAATTATATTTTGTCCTTTTAATATATCATTTATTTCTTGATTAGTTTTAATTCTCCAGTAGCCATCATATGTTCTTGTAGGACCAGATATTTTCCTCATGATCTTTCTTTCAAATGTCATCAGTTTATTTGTCATATTTTCCTTGAGCACCCATGTTTTAGAGGTGTAAGTTACTGTTGGGCGAATTAACGTGTTACAAACTTGTAGTTTGACATTTCAGGGTATTAATTTTGATGAAAATAGTTTTTTGTGAATATGGTATGCCCTATTTCCTGCTGCTATTCTTTCTTTGATTTCCCCCCTCAATAGAGTTGTCAGTATTCACCAGTGTTCCTAAGTATTTAAATGGATTTACTTGTTCAAACTGTTCTTCTCCTGTATTTATGTAGGTAGGGTGGATTGTTTTTCTGGTACAAAATGAGTATTTGGTTTTATTGTTGTTTACTATTAGTCCAGCATTTAGCACCTCATTTGAGTTTGCAAAAGGTGTCAGTTAAGATTTGCTTTGTTCTTCCAATTATTACAATGTCATCTGCATAGGCGCAATTCTGTTTTAATCTAGTCGTTATATTTCCTCAGACTTCTAAATTGGTGATTACTAAGTCCAACACTACACTAAATAATAGGGCAGATAAAGGGTCTCCCTGTCTGACTCCTGTTTTTGTTTCAAAACATTCAGAATAACTGTTGTTTACTTTCACCTTCAGTTTGGTTCGTTGCATTGTGAGTTTTATTAGATTAATCAGTTTATCTGGAACATTATGTTTGATTAAGCTATTATGCATTACATCTCTATTAACTGTATCAAAAGCTTGTGAGAAATCTATAAATATATTATGTAGATCAATATTGTATTTATGGCATTTCTCATATATCTGTCTCACAATAAATATACTATCTATTGTTGATATGTTAGGTCTGAATGTTATGTTCAGTAGGGATATCCCTCTATAATCCGGGGCTAGAGTCTATGGGCATTCAGCAGGATGAAGGCTCAGCTTTTCCCTAGGTAGAAATGCAACAGTCTTTCAGGCGGATATATATGCTATCTTAGCCTGTGCCTATGAGATTCAATCTCAGAATAGACTGGAGAAATACGTGGGTATCTGCTTCAGTAGTCTAGCGGCCTTGAAAGCCCTTAAGTCCATTAAAACAACGTCTCCTTTGGTTCACCAGTGCCAAAAGGTATTGAATGATATCTCTATCCGGCATGTGGTGAGCCTTTTTTGGGTCCCTGGACGTGCTGGAATATGAGGTAATGAAATCGCTGATGGGCTCGTGAGGGGCAGCACTGCTCTGAGGTTTCTTGGACCTGAGCTGGCGCTGGGTGTCTCTGGGCAGGATTTACAAAAGAGGCTCAGTCACTGGTTGGTCAACCAACATGGGGCCCAATGGCGGGGTCTTGGTTATACCCAAAGACAGGCTCGAGAATTTATCTCGGGACCCAGTCTGGGTACCAGGGCAAAATTTATGACCTTTAATAGGATTAAGTCCAGGGTTGTAACTGACCTTCCCTCAGGTCATAACACCCTGAGGAGACATCTTCACTTACTAGGGCTGCTTGCCAGCCCCTTGTGTAGGAAGTGCGGGGTGAGAGAGGAAACAGCTCACATTCTATGTGAGTGCAAGGCTCTGGCCTCACTCAGACATGCGTACCTGGGCTCCTTTTTCTTGGAGCCAGAGGACATTAGGAGTTTAGGCTTGGGTGCCATCTGGAACTATAGTAAGGTTACGGGGCTCCCTTGATTGGATATGGGGCACAAAGTGCCCGTTCTAATCAAGGTCTAGGTGCGTCGGGGCTGAGAGGCCCTGAAACCACATTCAAATCAATCAATCAATCCCTCTATAATTATTGCATTGTTTTTTATCCCCTTTTTTGTATATTGGACACAGGATTCCTTCTGACCATTCACAAAGTATTTTTTCTTGTTTCCATATCTTCATTATTAATGGATGTATTTTCTGTTTTAATGTGAGACCTCCATTTTTTACATATTCCGGTAATATTTCATCAGAACCAGCAGCTTTTTTGGGCTTCAAGTTTTTAATTATTTCATTTATTTCTTCATATGTTGGCTCCTCTAGTTCTGAATTATTTATTGGACCCTCATGCGTTTTATACTATTTATTCTTTCAGTCTCAGGATTTAATAATTCTTTAAAGTATTATTGCCATCTTTCCAATATTTGTCCCCCCCACCCCAATAGTAGTATGTTGCCCTGTTTATCCTTACATACCAGTGTCATTACATTGGGTAGATTAGTTAAAAAAGTTTCTAACATCTTTATAAAATGTTCTTGTATCCCTTTTCCTGTTTGTTTGTTTTATTTAATTCTTTGATTTTCCTTTCTATCCATTCGTTTTTCTTTCTTCTACAGATTCTATTAACTTTTATTCTTTTTTGTTGATAGATATCCAAGTTTGTTCTTGTTTTTCTTATTAGACATTTTCTTCTTGCTTTATTCTTTTCTTGGATGGCTCTCTTACATTCATCATCCCACCAATGGTTAGCATTCTTTGCATATTTATATAGTTTAAATTCCAATGCAGTCTCTAATATCACCTGTTTTAGGTTCTGCTATTCTTGATTAATATCTGTTTCCTCTTCTATTTCTTGCAACTTTGATTGTAAATTTTCTTGATATTTGTTGATTTTCTCTTTTTGATTTATTATTTGTCTGTCCCATTTATACGTTTGGATTTGTCTGTTTTTGACTGGTATTAGCTTTTGTTTAATTTTAATTTGTATTAAGAAATGGTCAGAATCACAGTTATAACCTCTTTTCGATCTAACATCATGTATTAATCTAATTTTTTCTTTGCTAACCATAGCATGGTCAATTTTATTTATTGTTTGATGATCAGGTGATATCCATGTTCCAGTATGGATTTTCTTGTGTTGAAAGTTAGTACTTACCAGAAACATATCATTACTGATGGCATAATTTGCTACCATTCTCCATTTTCGTTAGAAATATTGTGCAAGGTATGACGGCCTATTTGGCTAAATACTTTTTCTTTCCCTAGTTTGGCATTCTTGTCACCCAGTATGATTGTTACATTATGTTTTGATACTCTATCCTGAGTTCTCTGTAATTCCTCATAAAAACTGCTGTTTGATGTCCTCTTCTTTATCTTCCGTTGGAGCACATATATTTATTAGAGTTACATTATAAAATTTTCCCTTTATTCTTAATTTACATATATGATCAGAAATTGTTTTGAAACCCAGTATTTTATTCATTGCCGATTTTTGTATTACAAATCCTGTTCCTGCTTGACCTGTGGTATTGGGATTACAGCTATAATATATTGAGTATTTATCTTTCTTCAGTAAACCATATCCTCTCCATCTTATTTCTTGGAGTGCTTGAGTGCAACTATTTGTATTTGGGAGCCCACGATTTGATCCACAATTTCTTGCATCTTCCTGGCTTTCAGCAATGTGTTAACATTCCATGTTCCTATGTCAAGTAGTTCCTTTTTCATCCTTTTAACATGCCTTGGTCGTCCTAAAATCATCTGTCCGGCGTTTCCTTGTTGAGCTTTTTTAGCAAGTAGTTTTCCTGTGTGAGGGAGCTGGCCTCACGACAAACCCCGAACCTGGAGGACCAGGATTTGTCTGGGGTTATCTCCCCTAGATGGATTGCCTTCACTATGGCTGAGGACTCCTGTCTAGCCTCCTCGTGGCCCTTAACAGATACTACCTCCCGGGCCAGAAGGACCTGTAGCTCGCAATGGCAGGGTCGCTATTCCCTGAGGTAGTACTATCTCCAAAGAGAGTTCCTACCCATTACCGTCCCCCAACCTGGAGGGGCAGGGCATCCCTTTCAGTCTGGGTCATCACCTTTAACCTGTCTGGCATGGGAGACCCTATCTCATGCCACTACCAGGACTCAAACCCTGGGTGGTCCAGCATGTAGACTAGTCACTATACTGACTATGTCATCCTGGCATCCCAAAAATGACCAGTCTGTTGTTAAATATGTGGAATGGGTGTGGGCTCCATGTTGTTTTTTTGTAGAAGGATCTGTAGAGGGGCGACATGCATGTGTTGAAATCATGCTATAAATATGATTTGTTGTAGGCGTGTTGAATGGTCTACAACTGAAGACAACTTGCTGCTACTGTCCAAGGTTGCCAGCATGTACTTGTGCCCTATACCTCGCAAGCAGATTATCAGTTTCCAGATGATACGAGATTGTCTGCACCAGATATGTCCTGTAAGTGAGATGCAAGGCATGTGCTAACTGCTTGAAATGTTGGAGGTAGTTTAATTGAAGGGTAACTTAACAGCATGAATTTGGAACTAACTCATGTTGTGATTTTATGCAAAGTATGTACAATGAATGCCTTATGAACAGGGTGTCTGCCTGTTTGAGTTCCAGGATCACATCACAGAACAAAAAGGTACAATACACATATAAATTGTGACATCTTGTACAGTGCCTGCTTCACAGTATTTATTCATTAAAGTCTCAAGTTTATGGAAGGTCATAAATAAATATGTTACTGTACTTATTTAATAATACATGAGCTGGATGTGTATTGTGAATGGGAGGACAGAATGCAAGTGGCTTACCTCATCATTTTTGATGGGACATTAGATGAAAGTTTGTTTGAATTCAGAGTTTGTCATTGCTCAGTCTAAAAAAATATTGCATGTTGACACCAATTTCACATGCACCATTTTTGTGTCATTGTGTCCAGGCTTCTCAAAACAAAACATCTCGCGCTTGTCAGCGTCGGATTCTGTATATGATGAAGAATCCAGCTACAGCCCACAGTGTTGCTCTTCATTTGGAAGATGTGCGCCAGGATCCAAACATTATCAGGCAGTTTGGAGTAAGTCAGTTTTATGTGATGTTTCTTACTATTGATGAATCATCTTAGGAATAACTTATCAATTTCAGGTGATTTTTAATACTGTTTACCAACTGTAATATGGATGCACTTTCCTCTGACTTTGAAGTTGTTTTAGGACAACTTACAAGTATTGCTTAATGAATTAAGTAGATAGTACATCTGCAAATGATTCTGAACACTGCATTGACATATGCTGGTGTGTTAAATGTCATGTCCAGGTTCACTACCACAGTCATAAGATTATCATAATGTATTGTTAATAAAAATCCAACTAGATGCAAAAGTATGCAGATATTTATTTACTGCAAAGTCACTCTACATGTTTCGGGTGTCACAGCACCCATCATCAGTCCCGATCAGGCCACTTTGGAGGGAAGTAGCTGTACCGATATTATGACCTGTACTGGAGGCTGCAGCTACAGTTTTTAGTACTCATGATGGGTGCTGTAACACCTGAAACATGTAGAGTGACTTTGCAGTAAATAAATATCTGCATATTGTTGCATCTAGTTGGATTTTTATTAACATTGAATAATGATGCACGGAACCATGAGCTTAAAGTACCATAATGTGTCATATTTATTGTATTTGCTGGAACAGAATTTTATTGTTGCCTTATGCATGTAAAATGCTTCTTGTATTCTTGAAGGTTTATGTGTAATCTGGTCACCTTCTTCAGAGGAGTGACTCGTACTAACAGTTTTGTACTAGATTGAGAAAAACCAGTGAAGTCGTAAAATCATTTTAGCACCCCCCAGGAGTGTCATTCTTCCTGTATGATTCACAGACTGTTTAAAGACACTTCAGATGTGCCTCTACTGATGTTATTGGCCTTTTCATAATGATGAAAATTGCTTGGCTTGGGTGTGTAAGGATTGTAAAATTTAAAAGATAAGGTTGTCCGATGCCATGAAAATTGGTTCCCTGTCACCACGGCATCACACGTCCTCAGGTGGTGGATGGGGAAATGGCTTTTAGTGTGGAGGGTAGCTGCAAATATATTGAATAAGCAGCCACGGTCGGCCATTAAGGGGTGGACCTCAGCTTTGGGGTTGGGCAAAGTGCTGACAACTCCTCACTGTAAAAACTGGCTTTGCTACAAAACATGAACACGTGCCTCGGACCTGGACTGCTACTTTGGTACAATCTAAGCAATGGAAAAGGGACATCAGATTTGATACCTGGTTTGTTAGGAGCCTGTATAGGTCAGGCTACCTATAACAGTAGCCAGGGAATTAGCAATATGTGAATTAGATCTAGTGTGTGTTAGAGGAGGTTAGGTAGGACAAATGGGTCATGATAAGTGCAGGAGGTTATAATTTTTTTCTATGGAAAAGGAAACAAAAATCATTAATTGAGAACAGGATTTTTGTACACCACAGTATAGTGTCACTAGTTAAAAGAGTAGAGTTTGTTAGTGATAGGATGTCATATGTAGTTATCAAAGGATGCTGGTATAATATCAGTGTTTTGAAAATGCATGCACCAAAGTGAGGAGAAAAGTGATGATTCGAAAGACAGTTTTTATGAGGAATTAGAGCAGGTTTTTTATCATTTTCCTAAGTACCATATGAAAATTCTATCAGGAGATTTCTGTGCAAAAGTGGAGAGAGAGAATATTTTCAAACCGACAATTGGGAAAAAGAGTCTACCTCTGGATAGTAATGATAATGGTGTTAGAATAGTAAACTTTGCCACATCAAAAAATCTAGTTGTTAAAAGCATGATATTTTCGCACCAGAACATTCATAAGTACAACTGGACCTCTCCTGATGGGAAGACTCACAACCAGATTGATCACATATTGACAGGATAGGATATGAAATGACATTCGAGTATACTAGATGTATGATGTTTCAAGGGAGCTGACTTTGATAACTAATCACTATCTGGTGGTTGAAAAATTTGGGGAAATATTGCCAGTATGCATACAAGCAACACAGAAGTTTGATGTGGAAAGATTTAATCTCAGGAAACTAAATGAGCTGGAAGTTAGGGAACAGTATCAGATTAAGATCTCAAACAGGTTTGCAGCTTTGGAGATCTTCAGTGATAGCAAGAATATAAATACGACTTCGGAGAACATTAAAGAGAATATAAAAATCTCAGCTAAGAGAGTCTAGGTCTGTAGGAATTGAAGCAGCATAAACCATGGTTTATTGAAGAATGTTTACATTGTTTAAATCAAAGGAAGCATGCTAAAATGCAGTGGTCACAGGATCCAAGCCACAGCAATTTAGATAATCTAAACAATGTAAGACGTGAAGCTAGTAGACATTTCAGGAACAAAAATGAGGAATTTCTGAAAGCTAAAATTAATGAACTTGAAACTAACAGTAAGATAAAAAATAGGAGACTTGTATAGGGGATAAGTGATGTTAAGAAGGGTTACTAGTCTAGAACTAATTAGTAGAGAATGAGAAGGGTGATTTAGTTACAGACTCCCACAGTACTTTGGCTAGGTGCAGGAACTATTTCTCTCAACTGTTCACTGTACATGGGATTAATGATGTTAGGCAGACAGAAACACACACAGCAGAACCACCAGTGCCTGAGCTGAGTGCCTTTGAGGTTGAGATGGCTATTGAAAAGCTAAAAAATCACAATTAACTATGAACTCCTTAAACTTTTTATTTCTTTTTGCAAAAAGGAGGAATTGCCTGAGGAGTGGAACGAGTTGATCATTGTACCTATCTTTAAGAAGGGCGATATAACAGATTGTAGTAATTGTAGAGGCATATCACTTTTGCCAACTAAATACAAAATTTTATCCAACATCCTGCTGTGAAGGTTAACTTCACATGCAGAGGAAATTACTGGGGATCATCAATTTAAATTTTGATGCAACAGGTCAACTACTGATCATATATTCTGCATTCCTCAAATACTTGGGGAAAAAATGGAAATACAATGAAGCAGTGCATCAGCTCTTTATAAACTTCAAGAAAGCTTATGATTCAGTTAGGAGGGAGGTCTTGTATAATATTCTCACTGAGTTTGGTATCCCTATGAAACTGGTAAGGCTAATAAGAATGTGTCTGAATGAAACCTATAGCAGAGTCTGGGTAAGCAAGCATTTGTCTGACATATTTCCTATTACGAATGGTTTGAAACAAGGAGATTATCGCCATTGCTTTTCAACTTTGCTTTAGAGTACGCCATTAGGAGGGTCCAGGTAAACCAGGATGGCTTGCAATTAAATAGTAAACATCAGCTTTTGGTTTATGCTGATGATGTTAATATAATGGATGGAAGCATACATACTATAAAGAAAATCAAAGAAGGTTTGTTAGTTGGTAGTAGGGAGATTGGCCTAGAAGTAAATGCTGATAAAAGTAAGTACATGGTCAATGTGTCAAGATCAGAATGCAGGACAGAGTCATAATTTAAAAGATTGATAAAAGCTCCTTTGAAAGGGTGGAACAGTTCATATATTTGGGAACAGCCTTAACAAATCAAAATTCTATGCAGGAAGAAATTAAGAGCAGATTAATGTCAGTGAATGCTTGCTATCATACAGTGCAGAATCTTTTGTCTTCTACTTGGCTCTTCAAAAATTTAAAGATCAAGATATTCAGAACTGTAATTTTTCCTGTTGTTGTGTATGGGTGTGAACTTGGTTGCTCACATTGAGGGAGGAATGTAGTCTGAGAGTGTTTGAGAAAGGGTACTGAGAAGAATATTTGGGCCTTAGAGGGATGAGGTAATGGGCATGGAGTAATCTACATAATGAGGAGCTTCAGGATGTGTACTCCTCACCCGAGATCAAGTTGGGGTGAAGTGGGTGGGGCATGTAGCACGTATGGGGAGAATAGAGTTGTGTACATAGTTTTGGTGAGGACATCTGAGGGAAAGAATCCACTTGGAAGACCCAGGCATAAATGGGAGGATAATATTAAGATGGATCTTCAGGAAGTGGGATGTGAGGGCATGGACTGGATCAGTGTTGCTCAGGATAGGGATGAGCTGCAGGCACTTTTGAATGTTAAAGTGATTTATTCAGTCAAAACAACATATATTAGTAATCAACACTGTAAAGCTGGCTACATGTTTCGGTTCACTGAACCATCTTCAGGCCAGTTCCTAAAACAAAGTACATTCAACAAGTGCACACACTGTGGGATCCCATACTTTTTACAGGTCATTTTGATATTGAAAATAACGTTAAATTCTGTTGGCCGATGTATTATTTGAAATGTATATGAAAACTCCTGTCAGTATATCTTTATTAAAATATGTGAAATTACGCTATCTTATATATTTATATATATTACGAGTAACCTTAAAGCTCTTGCCAGATGGAGTTGCTTGCATATGGTTGATGCCAATATTGTCAGTTATTGGTTGTGTTCTAAATTCTGGAGAACTGTTAACAAGGATATTCTTGCCATCTTGTGCAAGGCAAAGTTCCAAGTTGTGTATCACATGCTAATATTGTTATTTTGACAATTGTTATTTCAAGTTTTTTTCTCTTGCCATCATATGGAAGGCTGAGGTTTAGGTTGTGTATCATACACCTTACAGCGCTTTTGAGTATTTTGGATACAGTTAATACGTGAAGATATGTGTATATTCATCTATCTCTGCATCAGTTTTACAAGTTGGGTGTGTCTGTATATTGAAGGATGTCTTGTCAATACTGTATCGGAAACTGATTTAATTCACAGAACTGTTGCTTGTATGTGATTGCATGCGATTAATACTTGTGACTGAATGTACTTTGTTTTAGGAATTGGCCTGAAGATGGTTCAGTGAACCGAAACATGTCGCCAGGTTTATAGTGTTGATTACTAATATATGTTGTGTTTTGACTGACTAAATTACTTTATTGTTATACAACACAATGGGATGGCTCCTATCAAAACTGGTGAATGTGGTAATGAACCTTCGGTTTGCATACAGTGTGGATAATTTCTTGACTAGCTGAGAACTGATTAGCTTTTCAAGAAAGACTCTGTTCCATGGAATAGGTAAATAAGGTTATCTGATGCATACCATTAAGGCATAAGGGTGAATTGCAGTATAGCCCCACTCATTGTTAACCTCAGCGTTATATGGAGGCAAGCAGTCAGCTTTATGCCTTGGCCACTTTTACTCCATGGGTAGAGCTCGTGGTACCCATTGATTAGGAGTCTTGATGGTCCCCGTAACCAGTCTGTGTGTTTTGGAGATGAGATAAATTTTTGCACTTGCTGGGATCTAATTCAAAATTCCTCAGTTGCCCAGTCCTTAGCGTAGTCACTGTACAGACTGTGCTATCCCAGATCAGGCACATTTTCAGTGAATTTGCAATAGAATGTTACAGAAATGTTCCTCTTTGCTTTGCCATATTTATCTGTGTGTAACCAACCCTAGAATACTGAATGGACTTGTATGGAATCTGTACATTATGGAGTTTTGCTAAAACTTATCACATTTTGTTTAAAATTATACATTAATAATAGACACTTTACATGCATAATGCATAACCCCCTATTGTAACTTGTTGAACACTTACTGAAGGAACTCCTGTTATACCAGGGGTACTGATGAAGCCAAGAAAACCTTGTTGTGTTAACACATTATTGCTAAACTTTGTTAAGATGAAACGTACATAAATTTTACCCATTTAGAATACTAAGACTGCAGCCCAAATGGGGCAGCAGTCAGTTTGAAGTTTTATACTGTGTACAAGAGTTCAAGTATACAAGCATATAAATTATAAATTAACAATATACATGGTTGTTGGGAAAACACCTAACTGTTCTTAATGTCTCTGGCATGTTTCAGGCCAGATAGGCCATTATCAGGGAGTCAAGCATAATACAAGAAGTATGGAAGGCTCTGCAATGCTTACAGTAACATAGTATTTCATCTGAAAAATACAAAAGTGGCTGGAGATTTGGCAAAAGTATGTATTCTTTATTTCAGTAAAAATTCTTTACTTCATTAATCAGTTGAACATGAATGTGTATGATGAACATGTGGGTGAACTAAAGACAACTGGCACTAACCCCAGCTGGGCTGAAACATCAGAGACATATGAAAGGCAGTTGGGTGTGCACCCAGCAACTATATATTTTGCTGGTTTTTTAACTTGTATGACTGAACAAGAAATAACAGTAGATGTGCAACATTATAAGGTAGTTAAGTATACTATTTGAGGATGTAACTAATGATTAGTTAAAAGTTAGACTGACTATGAATGTCACTGTATCAAACAGAGTTAAATGCTACTGTGGCTTCCAAGTAGTGCCACAAGGATGTTCCTGAATTTTATTTAGGTTTGGCCGTTTTATTAATGGGGTGCAATATTTTATTTCAGATATGAAGTGTTCGAGATGGCATATGGACAGTTATAATAATTAGTTTCAAATTTAAATATTTCTCTTGCAGAATACAATTCAAGAGTTACGTTCGAAGACTGATGATATAGAGCAGTTAGAAAAAATGGCTAATGAGAGATTCAAAGATTTAGTCAGTGTTTTACAACGTAAATTTAACCCTCAGTCATCAGACTACGAAGTGTTACACAAAGTTATCCCAGAATCATTAGTGGAATTCAGGTTAGTGAAAATTAGAATGCATTTTCTATGTAGAATGGTCTGAAGCAAGAGATGCTTGCAAGGTTTAAGGTTCTGACTTTGTTGGTGTTGAAGATTCAAGTCTTGTGGTATATTACAATGTGTCATTTGATAGGGCCTGACATTTTTAAGCTTCATCTTCAGGGTCAGGCAGTCCCTTGTACTGGCATAACATTGCAGAAGACTTGAACCTTCAAGGAGTTCTTTTACTTCTTCAGTCACTACAGCTTCACTGTTTGAAAGTTTTGGTCTTCTCAAGTACTTCCTTTCATTTAACCTGATCCTGGATACATTTTGTCCAATTATTTATTTTTGTGCTTCTTAAATCTTCTTTTATACCATTTTCTCATCTAATTTTTGGTGTTCCTGCCAATGTTGTAGATGTTGGTTTCCAATTATATAGTTTTTGACCATCCTGTCATTTGACAATGGCCAAACCAGCTTATTCTTTGGGCCTTAATCTAGTTAATTATATTCTTGTTTCTAATTAGTTTATTTAATTCATCATTTGTTTTAATTCTCCATGTAACATCTCTGTCCTTTGTAGGTCCAAATATTCTTCTTAATATCTTTCTTTCAGTTATTAATAATTTCCGTTTCATAGATTCTTTTAGTACCCATGTTTTCCTGGCATATGTTATCATAGGTCTTATTATAGTTCAGTGTAACTTTAATTTGGCTTTCTTTAATATTAATTTGCTTATAAGTATTTTTTGGTGGGCATAATGAGCTTTATTGCCCAGATCAGTTCTTTCTTTAATTTCTTCCTCAATGGAATTATCACCATTTACACTCAATCCAAGACATTTATAGAACTTTAATTGTTCTAAATGTTTGGAAATCATTCAGACCAATTTTTGGGGGGGGCGTATCAATATATCATCAACATTGGCAGAACCCTGTTTTAAACTTCTAGATGTATTTCCTCTTAAGTCTAGTTGCTTTAGTACTACATCTACAAGTACACTAAATAAAGTTACAGCTAGAGTATCTCCTTGGTTTACTCCAGAGTCTACTTTAAACTCTTTTGTATATTCATTGTTTATCTTAACACTTGCTCTAGTATTGATTAAAGTTAACTCAATCAATCTTATTAATTTTGCTGGAACATTATCTTGTGCTAAATATTACATTATTTTATTCCTATATACAGAGTCAAAAGCCCATATATAGTCAACAAATATATTATGCATATCTATATTATGTTCATAGCACTTTAAAAAAATTTTTCTAATTATGAATATTTTGTCCATAGTAGATCTGTTTCGATTAAATTCCATTTGATATGATGTATTTGTTAACTGCAATTGGGTTGACACTTGGTGGCATTAGCACAGTACACATATACACACAACACAATGAAACAGAATACCTAGAACGGAACACACATAACAAAAAGAATACATAAGCATGACAATAAGAATACATACTTACTTACTACATGGTGCAGAGTCCTTCTTGAGAAGCGAACTGGTTTGCAGCTAGTCAAGAAATTCCCCGCATTTCATGAAACCCGAAAGTTCATTACCGCACTCACAAGTGTCCGCCACCTGTCTCTAACCTGGGCCAGCCCAATCCAGTCCATATTCCCACATCCCACCTCCTGGTGATCCATCCTAATATTACCCACTCATCTATGCCTAGGTCTCCCCAGTGGTCTTCTTCCCTCCGGTTTCCCCAGCAAGACCCTATACACCCCCTCTCCTCACCCATAGACTCCCACAGTATTGTTGCTAGGTGGAGGAACTATTTCTCCCAGCTATTCAACGTGCATGGAGTTAAGGATGTTGGGCAGGCAGAAATACACACAGAAGAACCACTAGTACCTGAGCCAAGTGCCTCTGAGGTTGAGCTGGCTATCAACAAGCTAAAAAGTCACAAATTGCCAGGTATTGATCAAATACTGGCAGAACTGATTAAAGCAGGGGGTAGAACAATTTGCTTGGAGATTCATAAACTTATTACTTCTATTTGGAAGAAGGATAAACTGCCTAAAGAGTGGAAGGAGTCGATCATAGTACCTATTCGTAAGAAGGGGGATAAAACAGATTGTAATAATTATAAGGGCATATCACTTGTGCCAACCACTTAGAGAATTTTATCCAACATCCTGCTGTCAAGGTTAATTCCATATGGGAAGGAAATTATCAGGGATCATCAATGTGGCTTTCGACGCAATAGGTCGACTATTGATCACATATTCTGCATTCTCCAAATACTTGGAAAAAAAATGGGAATACAATGAAGAAGTTCATCAGCTCTTTATAGACTTAAAGGAAGCTTGTGGTTCACTTAGGGGGGAGGTCTTATATAAGATTCTCATTGAGTTTGGTATCCCTAAGAAACTTGTAAGGTTAATAAAGATGAGTCTGAGTGAAACATATAGCAGAGTCCGGGTAGGCAAGAATGTGTCTGACAGGTTCCCTATTAACAACGGTCTGAGACAAGGAGACGCTCTATCACCAATGCTTTTATTTTATTAGATCCACTGTAGCATTGTGAATAATTATTTATTTTGATTAGAGCATTTCCAGTCCATCTTGTTTCTTGTATTGTAATTCTTTCTAATTGGTATTTGCTATGTGTTATGCCAATTTTTGCATTTTGCCTGGTTTTAAAAGAGTCAATACATTACAGTTTCCAGTCTAGATACTATTCATCTTATTTCCTTGTACTCGCTTTGGTCTGCATCCAGTATTCTGTCTGGCTTCTCCTCATTGAGATTTTTTGCAGTCAGTTTTTACAGAATTAGCGCCCAACACCCATTACTTTGGGGGACATAGGATTTTCTGCTAGGGTTTACTCCTTGAGCTCTAAGGTCCCAATTATAACAACAGGAACTCACTTTTCACCCTTACATACCTTAGCCATGACATACACATTGCCAGGAGGTCATGATGAGGAGATGTATGCATTGTACTTGGCAGGAATACATGGTTTTCTCAGGTTTTGCTAGTACCTTACCTAGAGCAAGTAAGGCGCCCCTGAGACCACTTACTGCCCTTTGGCCCCTACTTCAAGGAGTTGCTTATCATAATTGCTTTAGAATGTATGAGAAGAGGATCAAAAAATTGTTAGAAATACTAAGAATTGTCTGCACTGTATTTGTGTCAGCTGTATTATAGTTAAAAGCTATCAATGTTTCTTGCAGCAAGCAGTATGAGTTGGTGTATCCATCACCAACAATTAAGAAAAGAGGGCGCTTCCAGGATGTAAAAAATGTGGTGGATATCTACTGTGCTGTTGTGAATGCTATTATTCATGTAAGCTTCATCAGTCACCTGAAGTGTCTACCAAATAGGTATCCCAAGGGTAGTAGAATGTAAGAATTGAGATAATTGATGAAAAGTAGGTTTATATACTGAAGTTATTCGAAAAGTATTTACAGTTTTTCCTCTGCTTGCTGAAAAAAGCAAGCTGTACTGCTAGTGGCTGGCACTATTGAAACTCTTTAGCTGACAGTGTAAAACAGTACTGAGATGGTCTTGGACCCATGCATCAGTTGGAATCAGACTATGGTCATGTCTGAACCAGTGTTCATTTCCACCTAGGAGGAGCAAAGGACTGTAATGAAATTTTTTTATGGCCAGAGGGTGTGGAAGCGAGTGAAGTGCACAGGTATTTATTGTCTGAATAAAAGGATAGTGTAGTACCTCAATGGAGTGTGTATAAGTGTACTAAAATATTTAAGTATGGCTGGACAATTATGACTGATGCAGAACACTTTGGACTTTTATCCCTATCAACTGTGATTTTGAGTGACAGAAAAGCACCAGTGGGGCAGTACAACATGGGTATGTGTACTGAGAAGCAAGGAGACTGTATAGGAAAGTGATAAAACTGTAAGTGTTTAAAAAATTTACAAAGATAACAGTAATTATGAAACTAAAATTTTGTATATGGCAGTACGTTTACTTGACCGCCTTGTTTTGTGTCTTCACTTGTGGACTACCATTATGATAGTGGCCATTCTCTGTTCTCTTACTAGAGCTCACTCTGCTGTGTAACAGACAAAACTTCATACACATATCAGCTGTTTCAAGTATACCAACAATATCCTGACAGCCTGCTTCGCTCTGCTATGGCCAAGATTCGTGCTGACCAGATGGTCTCAATGAAAAAGAGTTACATGCGTCTGAAACAAAAAACTGGGAATTACTTGCCCGTATCTTCTTCTCCATATCAGCTTTCCATCAGGTGAGGACACTGCTCAGCACTTGTTGATCATGCACATCCCTTGTGTAAATCTTTAAGGTTTTGAGACTTTCTCTAATTCACTGTAGGACAATGCTTGAAATGTGCGAACTACATTTTGTCACATACTTTAGTACTTTTCTATTTTAGTGTGTGAAATGTTTGTCATAATATATCCCTAGGTAAAGTGCACTCCAAGGGTGAAGTAGTACAGGTCATATGTTCTTTATTCATCAGATAGTGTAGAAGAAATGAACAGTATTATGGACATTACATCAGGTATTAGTAGACTTCAAGATAGTCGTTGACACAGCAGAAAAGCTGTATTGCGCAGCACTCTCACTGAATGTGATTGGCACACAAAAGTGACAGGCTAAATATCAGTGAGTGTAATGACACATGTAGTAGCTAACATTTGTGTGACTCACTTTCTGTTGAGAATGGTATGAAATATGAAGATAGTTTTTTCATCATTGCTTGGAATGTGTAATTACTAAGGTCATGAAAATGAGGAGGAATTTCAATTGAATGAGACACATCAGCTTCTGGTTTATACTGATGATGGTAGTTTATGGAATGAAAACTTAAATACTGTACAAAATAACAAATGCTCTGATAAACAATGCCAAGTAGGTTGGTGGAGGGGAAGTGAACACAGAAAGTTAAATATTTGTGAATGTCTCATAAACAGAATACAAGACAACCATGGGAGTGCAAAGACAGTTAACATATCCTTCAAATCTGTTGCAAATATCACTTCTTTGAAAACAACAGCAACAAAGAATGGTTGCTTTCACAGAGAAATTACAATCAAAATAAATTTAGGGAATGCTTGCTACCTTTCATTTCAGAATATTTTGTTTTCCTGTTTACTGTCTAAAAATTAAAAATTAAAATATCTGAAACAACTTTGCCTGTTATTTTGTAAGGGCATGAAACATTAATTAAGCATGTCTGAGATCAGGATTCTTAGTATCTGGGGAAAAGAGGGCACAGTAGGATCCTAATATTTGTATTTTTCATTAAATGTCATTTGGGTAATCAAATTGAAGAAGATGAGGTGGGTGGAGTATATAATAGACATATGTGGTGTGAGATATGTTTGTAAAACTTTACTCAACACCTGAAAGGAAGAGACAACTTGGAAGACCTATGCATAAATGGGAGGATAATATTAACCTGTTCAGGTCAGTTACCTTGTAGTATTTACATCTCATTATAGGTGCTGTTTATGGCCTGGTACCTACTAATTTGATTTCTGTTGCAACTGGTCTGGTGAACCACTTTTGTATTAACATTTTTACACATTTCTGTATCAGGTATCACTTTTCCAACATGTAAACCCCTGAATGCCCTGCCATTATTTGTGATTTTCTAACTTGCAGGCTGGGCTACATACTGATATGTTATTCCTATTGTATATCTTAAAAATAGAATGCCTTACTGGTATATCTATGTATATGTTTATATAGTTTATATTTATGTTTCATTTTTAAAATAATTTTAAAACAATATAAATGCAAATTATTTAACTTACTAGACACCACACTGTAATTTCCTGTCCTTGTGTGGCCAATGTCCAAGCCCATTTCTGTGCCCTTCCTGAAAGGTTTGAAATGGCTGTTAAGTAGTAGGATATGAGAGTTAAGATTGGATTCAGTTGGCTGAGGATAGGGTACAGTTGTATTTGGGAGCAATGAATTGTGTTGTTTATCTGTAGCTATGTGTACCAGCTTCAGGCAAAGTATCAGCATGAGATATTTCATAAGAGCTACTTGATGGCGAAGAAAATGTGTATGTGGTACGCAGAACATGTAGAAGACATTGATGGTGCATCAGGTCTGGAAGCTGCAGTGACTGATGGTGGTACAGCAGCAGCACTTGTTGAGTTGTTCACACGGAAGCAGGTAGGTTGACTGTTATACAGTGATAGCGCAATAACTCTGACAACCATTCTGGTATGAATGCTAATGGTTTCTTGTATGATCTTCGGAACACTGAATAACAAGGATGTGAAGAAGATTGAAAGAAAAATTATAGCATATTGTAAGCCTTGGCAGAGCCAAAGAGGACCATAGCAGACTATATGTGTTGTAGGTGGTCTCCTAAATGCAAATTCAGAGTACTGAGCAGAATGCTGTGGCATTTGCTTTTAAGACAGGCTGAAAAGCTTGGGTACTTTGTCATATTTTCTTTATTAGAGGAATGAAAACTGGATAAAACTGGTTCCATGCAGTCACATGATATCTCTTCTCCACCATACTTGACCTTGAACCCACATCTATCCATAATTCAGTTCATTGGCAGTTGAAATGAAAAGCTGTGAGGACGTGTGGTTCAAACACCATGACATTATGGAGTTCTTGATTGCGAAAAAAATTCCTCCCACTGACATTCATCGCTGTACACAGGCAGTATATGGGGATAAATGTGTTGGTGTTGGGTATGGCAGTTTAAGCAAGCAGAAGTGGGGGAAGCAAGTTTGTGTGACAAAGCAAGGTAGTTGAGGCCAGTGACTGCAACAGATGAGTCTCATCAATAACATGTTGAAGAAATTATTAAAAAAAAAATCATCAAATCAAACAGAAAGACATGGCTTTTATACTGGGAATCTCAACAACAACAACAACAACAACAAAAAGAGGGGGGGGCCACATTAACAACCTTCTTGAATTCCAAAAAATTTGTGCCAGGTGGTTGCCATGAAAATTGACTGATGAGATGAAAGCTGAAAGAATCGGCAGTTTCAAAGGAAATTCTGAGGAGGTAGGTGAGGGAGTTCTACAGCAGATAGTGAGAGGTGATAAAACTTGGGGCCATCACCATGATTCTAAGAACAAAAGACAGTCTATGGAATATCACTACAAAGGATCACAAGCACCAAGGAAATTCAGAACCAAAGCCTCTGCTGCAGAAGTTGTGTTGATTGTATTCTAGAACTTTGAAGGTGTTGTGCTTACTTACTTCTTGGAAGAGATGTGCTGCAGTGAACTCCGAATGCTATATTGAAACCCAAAAAAATAAAAAAAATGCATAATGAGGAAGGGGGCAGAAGTCCTTGCTTCAACAAGACAATGCCAGGCCTCACACAAGTGGTGCCACAACTGATGCCATTGCAAGTTTGAGGTTTACATTGCTACCACATCCGGTCTACAGCCCAGATATCACTTCCAGGGATTTTTACTTTTTTCCCAAACTGAAGGAAGACCTCAGGGGCCAAAACTTGAACTCTGATGAAGAAGTCAAGGTTGCAGTACACCGGTGGTTCTGGGAGAAAGAAAAAGACTTTTTTAAGGATGGGATTCAAAAACTTTTATACATTGGCAAAAAATGTATTAAAGTTGGAGAAGATTGTGTGGAAAAATGATTATGTACAGTTGTAAGTAAAGGTTAAAGGTATATTTATTTTTTGTTACACTTAAATATCTTCCTTCATCTTTTTATTTAGCTGGAGGCAAAACTTTTCAGCCCCCCTTTGTAGCATAGTTGGTGGTGTATGAGCCCGTCTGTTTATCACCCACCTACCTTTGTGTGTATCATATATACCTGAATATAAGTTCAGAAATTTTTCCTAATTCATTTTCTAATAATGTGGGGCTGTCTTATAATCACACACAAAGTTAAACTCGTTCATTTTAGGTATGATGTTTCTGTCAGCAGTACTTGGTTAATAGTACCAATTTTTCTTTCTTTCAGATTAGTTTTGAAGTAGAAATCCCAGAGCAAGTAATCATTCTAGACCCTAGAGTGTCAGAAAAGGATGAAACATATGCAAGGATTGTTCAGGTAGGTATTGTTTATAGAGGGTGTACGTCTTTAGATATAAATGAATTTGTATATCTACTTTTCACTTTTATTGTCCAGGTTGGGTGAAATTCAGTAAATACTTTGCTGGGGTAGAAATTCTTATGATTATGGTTATGGTATCTCCATTGTCCCAAGGTGATTGTTAATGGTGATATGATAGGGATGGTGATAAGTGTCATGTATCATTTTAATACTACTATCATGGAGTTTCTTTGAAGTTATTGAAGAAAATTTTGAAATATCTTTGTTAGGAAAACCATTCATTGATTTCACTGCTGCTGCATACATACCATAGGATTTATGCTTTCTGATGTGCAGCATGCTGGTTTAAGTGCCCGTGGCCTCACTTGCATGTTGTATATAATAAAACACTGTATGTTAACATACTGATAGAAGCAGCCAGATTTTTTGTGCCATGTGTTGCTAGGAACTGACAAATATTTGTTTAAATCATTAAGTTAGGTAGTTTATTGTAACTAGTTTTTTTACATGTACGAGTCTGACGTATGATTTTCAGAGGTATCGTGACATTCTGCAATTATATAAAGTTGGGAAAGAACTTGCCACGTCATCACTTATCTTCAGGAGACCATACATGGACCTGGTTGGAGCAGAAGAGGTTTGGTCCAAGGAAGGAGACTTGCCATCAGGATCAAATGATGCAGGTCCTGATCAAGAGGATTGTGACCCAGATGATTATGAGCTGGATACAGCAGAAGATGTGGAGGAACATTCAACAAATGTAAACCAGCAGACTGCCATTGCTCGGGCAGCAACAAGAATAGCCCTCTACATGATGCGGGAAGAACTTGGAGATGCTATGTTAGGTGAAAAACAACATGCTCATGATTTCTTTGTTGTCAATTCATGCAAAATTTATTGCAAGGTGAAGCCTCCTTCCAGTGGTAAACCACATATGTCAGAAGTAATGAGCAGTGAATCTAACAGTAATAAAAACAAGCAAGAGCCATTTCAAATGGATGTGTATCATAATGCCATATTCAACAAAGTGTTGCCTTACAAGATGGTTGAAGTGAGTGAGGAGTGTACTATGGAACAGAGTGACAGATCTGCATTCTATGAAGAGTCAGTTGATGTCAGACAAGAATTATGTAGCAGTAAACAGCAAGAAGTTTTGGCAAGCAGAATCCAAAATGGGACCAGTTTTTCCAACAGTCAGTCCCACAGAAATGTAGATGTTGAAGCTATGGTCATTGATCCATCTGCTGAGGATAAAGAAGAATCTGTTTTGGACACAGCATGTGAGAATCAGAAGAAAAATGTGGAAGGGGAGGATGCTTTAAAAGAAGATAAAGGAGCTAATCAAGATGGACAGAATGTTATGTATGCTCATATGTCTGAAAGTGAAATTGAAAATACAAATGGCAGTGAAAATTCTCCTGTTACTACATTGTCAATTGAGGATATTGAACGACATGTACCAGAGAGCTTCTTGCCCATTACCTCCAAAGAGACAAAGAAAGTGCTGGAGAAAATCAGCAGGTAAGTGTAGGTCTATTTAGTGTATGTAAAGCTTAAATGCTTTGTATTTGGCTGAAAGAAATTTATGCCATATTCTGTGAAGCTAATTCCCAAAAATTGACTTCTGATTGCATTTGCGTACATTTAGTTACTTTATTTACTGCACTGAAAGCTATGAGAGAAAATGCCTTATGATGAAATTAGTTCTTCTATGTTGTAAAATAAGGAGAGATATAATTATGATTGGGAAGTTACAGCAAAATTTTAGTGTATACAGGGTGTCCCAGGAGGAATGTGCCAGACTTTGGGAGGGTGTTCCTTATGTTAAAGTATACCGATATAACCCAAAACACCTATGTCCAAAGTTGAATGGTTACGGAGATAATGGCCAGAGAAAAGTGTGGTCTTCTTGCAGGTCCACACACTGTA
>Ga0136643_10001263_pt1 | contig 30406 bp, 17 predicted proteins | sample TergutLab28metaG_FD_96883 | JGI IMG/M metagenome (GOLD analysis project Ga0136643, IMG submission 96883) | Labiotermes labralis P1 segment gut microbial communities from Petit-Saut dam, French Guiana - Lab288 P1 (version 3) (version 3) | ecosystem: Host-associated > Arthropoda: Insects >...
AACCACGCAACAATAGTAGCAATTTATTTTATGCTTGTCGCTTTAATTGGACATAAATTTATCATCAGGGGTGGCTAGTGATACCATCACACACCCAGTGTCATGTGACTAAGCACAGCTGTCCGTACAACATGAGTTCGTATCTTTCAGAAAGTATTTTGAACGTGAGTGACGCACGGAGCAGGTCACACACAACTAAACGAAGCCCCACACTCTGGAAAAACAAAGAATTAACACCCGCCGTGAGATGTCAACAATTTCAGTGGAGGGAGTTAACGAAAACGTGATCCGCAGTTATACTGAGCGTGTTTGATAAGGATGGAAGCGTTTTCAGCGTCTGTTCTAGCACTGGTGAGTTTCTAATTGACTTTCTAAAGGTTATCATCACTGCGAATCTTTGTATCTTTGTCTCGCCCCCCTAACCGACTGTATAGCCTGCTGCGACGCAGCGTACGACGCAGAATTAGCGGATCGTCGACCCGGCGCCTATCGGTCAAGAAAAATATCGTTTTTATATCTATTTACCCGTTAAACTCAAGCAGCACTAACACTGTCATGAGGCAATTCGTTTCACCTCACAAGATCCACGTAAGAACCGTTCGAATTGACCCCCTAGATCACCTTACTTCCAACACATTCTTGTACGTTCTTGGAATTTACCTCCTTAACTGCTCTAGGGTGACCTGTGCAGGTCATGAAGCTGCCTGCTGTGTAACTGCCCGTATACTTCAACCCTGTTACGTCCAGATATTTTCCTCGAATGTAGACGACATTTAGCAACCGAAATGCGTCTTACAAAGTTGTGTGTGTGTGTGTGTGTGTGTGTGTTGCGTGCATGGTAGAGATCTTTAATAATGTTTAGTGAGTTAGAAAGGAAATTAGTTGATTGAACTCACGGCATTGGCTGGTGTCAGATGTTTCGGTCATTACTGGAGCGGTCACTGTCCATCATCATTGCAGCTGTAGACTATAGACTGTAGACTGTAGACGTAGGTCTGCACAGCGTAATGTCAATGCAGCTCAGGTCCAGCAACCAGTACAAACCGCATTAGGAACGGCTAACGAAAGCAAGAGATCAGTAGTCGTTTCTTGAATTCACTATTTCGTGATGACCGTCAAACACGTATATTGGTATTTCAAATTATGTCGCGCCGGTCCCAGTGGCCGCTCGCTTGCTGGGATTGTGGGTTCGAATCTCATCGGGGGCATGGATGTCTATCTGTTGTGAGTGTTGTGTGTTGTCAGGTAGAGGTATCTGCGACGAGCTGATCACTCGTTCAGAGAAGTCCTACCGACTGTGGTGCGTCGTTGTGTGTGATCTAGAAACCTCAAGAATGAGGAACCACGCCCAATCAATTGTAACTGAGCTTAAATAGGAGATGTATCACTGGATGTATTTCCTACATGCCATTAATAGTGACCGTCAAACACGATTGCTGAATGTCCTCGGACAGATTGCAATGATAATGGGATATAAAAAAATTATGTCGCTGCGAACGTGCTTGTAAATGTGGGAAGGTTTAGACTAGCTCAGTGCTTATGCAGCAGCTTATAATGAACGCTGTGTGTAAAGTAACGCGCTGTGTGTGGTTAATATGGTCCATTAAATAGGCATTTCACCTGCTGCAGTTCGTTCTTATCTGTTCAGTATTGTACGTTCTGAGTTTTTAATTATTGCTCCACATTGTATCTTTCTTAACTTAATTATTTTCTTTTAAGAATTGTGGGCCGCGATAGCTCAGTCGGTGTACAGACTCGCTACGGGTTGTACGGTCCGGGGATCGAATTCCAGTGGGGGGGAGGGCGAAATTTTCCTCACCTGTCCAGACCGGATCTGGGGCCTACCCCGCCACCTATATATTGGGTACCGTATCTCTTCACAGAGCATGGAGTTGACTAACCACCACCATTTAGCGCCAAGGTTAAAGAAAGGGTAGAGCTACCTTTGCTCCCCCTCTGGTCCTTCATGGCTTGTTGTAGGGTGGACTTTGTCTTTTAAGAACTGACATAAGAATAGTACACTGTGTGTCATGGTGTGTGTGTGTGTGGAAAACCTGAGGGATATAATCATGTTAGAAGTAATGGATTACTCTCTCTTTGCATGCTAATATTACCTTGCATGTTTATTATGGAGATGACTGTGTGAAAGGCAAGAATTTAATTAGTAGTGACAAGCCGAGCTTCTGTGTATTTGTATCCCCTTCTCTCGGTTTAGTTTAACTACCCTCTTATATTTACTGCCGTTCGTAGTACGCTATTATCAGTATGAATTCATAATGTGCAGAGAATATCGTCTCACGCTGTTACGTAAAGGGCCCTTTTCACAAGGATTTACAAGACGGTAATGTCATTATCTGCTAACTTGAATGAAATTATTAATAAAATGGGGAGTTGAAGTATTACTTTTGAAAATTTTTCACAATAAACATTTTGAGCATACTGCATTCGTGAACACTTCAAATATTAAGTGAAAATGCTCTTCTATTCAATGCTCCCCAATTTTCGAAATAGCATTACTTTTTGGAAAGTTCCCAGGCTTCGCCCGTTTGTCCTTCTGGTAAGAGCGGCATGTAGATGGAGATGAGTATGGAGCATTGGTGGAAATATATTGCAGAGGAAAACCGAAGTACTCGGAGAAACGTCTGTTCCATTACCACTTATCCTACCACAAAATCTCACACGGGATCGAACCCAGGCCGCCGCGGTGAGAGGCCAGTGACTAACGGCCTGAGCCATAACGGCCTTTTGGAGATTAAGATTGTTCCGAATTATGTTTAGACATTCAGCCCCCACTGCGCACTAAACACACGCCGTCTCGGTCGGTTATACAGACAAGTCAGTTATGATGTGAAGAAAATAATCATTGTTTGTTCTGAGATTCATACAAAACGTAAATATGGACTGTTTGACCGGAATGTGGAAGTTTTTACGTTCAACTTGATGTGCATAAAGTAACCACACGAGGCTTTAAGGGGTTAACTTCTAAAAACTCTGCATTTTCCCCTACAGTTTGTTTTTGTACGTTGTATTAAGCTCACAATAAGCAGCATTAGTGATATAACCTTTGTAATGTAGACACTTGTTTCTTACTATGAGGCAGAAAACGAATTTGTATGTATGATTAAGACGCATTCATGATTCCAGAAATTGATGTAAACGGAAACGTCATCCATTCCCGTGTAAGCCTACTTATTTGTGATTCAAAGGTCTGCCTGAAGAATGAACTCAGAAATTAACGTGGGTTCTCGGTCATTTTCCTTGCTGAAGAACTGTAATTGGATTTGTTTACGAGGACTTTTTTTCTATGGCTGGACATCACGTAATGGGCCAGGGCCTCCTCATTGTCGAGGCTTCACGATCACTCTCAGACACACAACATTCGTTAGATCTCCGCTGAACGAGTGATCAGCCCGTCACACATACTTCTACCTGTCAACACACAACACAACAGACAGACATCCGTGCCCCGGCGAGATTCGAACCCACAGTCCCAGCAAGCGAGCGGCCGCAGAGCCACGCCATACACCGCGCAGACACTGGGATGCTGCCAGGACATATTGCAGTTTATCCTTTGTTGCTTCATATATGTTGGACAGGAATTTTGTGCCATCTTGCTGTGCTGCTTGTCACTCCAGAGCTACTTCCAAACGTATTTTGTAGCAGTACATTACGCAGAAAACAGCATCATTATGTCCAGCTGTGGCGAGTTTGCTACGGTGGTGTTCACTGGGTATTATTCTTTCGCCAAATTCAAAATTTGTTTTTAGGTACACAAATTGTAACATAGAAATAGACTCAGTTTGAGTGAAAGTGGTACATTTGCACATTTTCGATAAATTTAACGGCAAAATTGTATTAACATTTTATATTAGGTGACGAAGCGCCATTATTTAAGGGCATTGCTTTAGATATACCCTTTGGCAACTTTTACCGTGGGGGATAATGCGGACAGTCTCATGAGGTATAATTCATATTCTGTTGGCAACACTTCCTCCCATTGTTCTGCTTCCTGTGGACAGTTGAAGATGGAAGTAGTACTGTCCTCCGAAAGTCGTACGTTTCTATCAGAGTGCATGACGTCACGTCCTATAAGACGGTAATCTTGATATATACGAGTTTACATTTCACAAATGTGTCGTGACTTTCGATATCAGAATCAGGCCATTGATATGAAATCCGGTATACGGACTGGGAACCGTTGTGGCATGGGTGCCTGTATTATCAGAAGACGCAGGGTTCATTACTAAAGTTATGCAAAGCAATTGATAAGCTACGCGGAGGAAATTGAGTGTCCTGGTAGTGTTCGAAGCTACTTCACGATGTGTTAATTTCCCCAGAAGCTGTCTTGACTGAATGAGTGACACTATCTCTCTTCCATTCTCTCCCTACTCCATTGTGATTCTGTAAATGGTTGTATGAAGTATCTAGAGCCAGGCTCACAAAGTTGTGCTCCACTGCTTTGTGAATGGTTCGAGCAGAAATCCGCCTTTGAGGTTATACGTAAACAACTGCCAGTTTTTCTTTCTTCGCATTAGCAGAGATTTTTGTAAAGGCTGTTTAATGTGCATTGCTTTGGTTTGTGTATGTTTGTTACAGACTGATGAAACAGCCGCTATATTCTCATAAAGATATACGTTTATTCTCAAAGGCAGCTGCAGTAATGCCTGTATATCGTAGTTAAAATGTGCTCAAGACGTTTGTTTGCAGTGCTGTTCGGTATATACCTCCTGTGTTTTATTGTTCTGTCATCAGCTGGCTAAGTAGCGAAATCTGAAAAGCAATTAGCAAAATGGAGGATTCATTATTATCAGTGTTCAGACAAACACATCATTATGCAGAGAGCTGAACACCGAATGTTTAACCATTTAAAGCCTACTGGTTACGTGATGCACCAACAGTTTAACATTCAACAACTGTACTCCCTGCCCACACTGTATTTATATGTTTTGTATTTATCTGAGAACAAACGGTAACTTGTGCCACTTACTGCATAAACTGATTGGTTTTTATAACAGAGATGAAAAGTGTTTACAGCGCGTTACGGACTGGGACTTTAAGTAAAGTAGTCTACGCTTCGTCTTTAAAGGGTTAATATCTAGTCATACATACATGTTGAGAAATAACACAACACTGCAATATGCATCTGTAGCTCTGACGTATCAGGAAACTTTGATGTCAGGATTTGGTCCCGGATTGTCGCACGTCTGGCACGATTCTGTGTGTAAGGAACACACAAAAGTAAACTTGTTCTTGTATATGTCATGAAGGCGCATTGGGGAGTAGAAGTACAGGTCTTCTCGTATCTAACACCGGCGCTAGTTGGAAGTGTGTGATCAGCATCAAGGCCTGGCCACTTTACCCCTGGTACCCACTGAATATGATCCCAGCAGTTTCACTGGACTATTTGGAGAAGAAAAAAGTCCGGGTTTTTAAATACCAGACGTACAGTATTTATTCAGAAGAACGGATCCTGTTACATGAAAAATAACAGAATTTTAAAACTAGTGTCATTTGTTAGTCTGCAACACACCAAAGGATGATCCGGCAGGAATGTTGCTGGGTGTTCGCTATAGAGGCGTCCTTGTCGCCGGCGGCAACACCCTCTCCGAGCGAGGTTTCGATCAGTTGAGAGTTGCCCCCCAGCACTATGTGGCCTGGTCGACATACCTGCTCTAGGACGTGGTTCAGCTACCATACATCAGATAATTCCCGTATGTCAGCGTTCGTTTGTGCCATCAATATGTTTTGCAGCGGGATCGGCGTGGGAAATCTATGTAATATATCGTCGTCAAGCAAGGATGACTGTGTATCGTTTAGTGCACCACGTGACCCAAAATCCAAAGGGTGGCGTTGTGCTTGGGGTTCGGCCACATTGTGAAGGAGGCAAATAAAAGGCAGTGATCGGGTATATGCCTATGATCAATCCGTTGAAAGATCGCGGTTCGCTTTCTGGTTCCACACATGTCCTTGCCCTTCCCGCACTGTGTCATGCGATGGACATTTGTGTCCAGTGGCGTAGCTAGGTTTTTTCATTGTTGGGGCTAGCAATAACAATGCCCCCCCCCTGATAAAAACTACGAATTTTTTTAATTTTTCAATTACTTGTTGAATTTCATTTTATATGTCTCAGTAATTTAAAAGTTGTTGAGCGCAGAAAATCAAATCTTTTCATTTAAAATATTCATTTTGCCGCCCCTTGGACTCGACTGACCGGGCTGGCCTCGCCAGTTGCACTACCCTAGCTGCGTCTCTGGTTTTATCGGTCGCATGACGATTTTGACATGTGTCGGTATCTCGCAAGTGTATCTTATGGAGCCGACTCGAAACCCGGTCCTTCCGGCCCGTAGCCTAATTATTATCCCACCTACGCCATCTCGGCTGCGTAAGAGGTGAAAATAAAAGATATGTCAATAGGCGCGTTCCCTGTGAATAAAATGGCCAGGGAGTGAAGCTGACCACTTACCCCCATCTAGTGCCGAGTTTGAGAAGGAGTGGAGCTCTACCTCCACTCTGAATTTAATGCTAGGCATCCAGTTGTGTTTTACGATATGAAATAAGTATTTAATTACCGTCACCACAACTGTATAAACACATAGAGTAGGGTCTCGTTTTACGACGATTCACTTTTAGTACACTTGTAGAGTCGGACCGAGCACTCCCGACTTGTGGTGCATCACTGTCGCAACTCAAGCGTCCTTTCTCTACTTAGTGCGCTTCTAGCTCTTTTCCAGGATGCATGTGTTTCTTCTTCTTCTATTTTAGTGCAGTTCTTTTAAGTTGATTGTGATTTTTCCACCCATGACGTCCATAAAAAAGACAGAAGAGAAGAAAAAATCAAAACAGTTGACGTTACATTCTTTCTTCATGTCTTCTGAACCACAGCCTGGGCCTTCTTCAGCAAAATAAACAGTTATTTGATTGATTTTTTCAATTATCTGTGTTATTTTGTATATACCTTATTCATTAAATTAAAAAAAAATTGTATGTCATAATGTAAAGAAATATCGTAAATTATAAAATTATTTGACTAATTTGTTTGGTCCATGAACCTATCTCAATTTAACCCATTTAAATAATACTCGTTTTATGCTGATTCAATTTACAACCAAATATTCGAGAATGTAACCCCGTTGTAAAACAAGACCCTACTGTAGTATGAATTCGTTTTACTGTGCATGGCTATGTGTTTTGACTAACATTTTCATCTTCAGGCCATTTGGCATTAAAAAAATATAAACCAATTGCCATTACATTAAAACTGTGCCCACTGGATTGAGATCTCAATGGCACATTCATTATTATGTACTATAACGTATATAATGATTTTAATGATGTTCAATAAAATTATGTAAACAGTTAAAATCTGTCCAGTGACTCCATTTTAATTTACAGCAGTTTTTACACACTATAAATTCTCCATTCAGGAGAATTTATAGTGTGTCAAAACTGCTATAAATTCAGTGAGGCAGATTCTGTAAGCGTATTCTTCAGATAAGGCAGAATAACAGTCGTATCATGTCTTGAACTTCCAAATATTTACGGTGTATTACATTACACTGGACAGACAGGTTGACCTTTCTCACCACATGCTGTCGTTGTTGGGACGATAGGAAGTAACTGTGTTCACGAACTACTTGAAAGTAATATCTTATCATAGTCCCGACAGATGTGTAGAAGGCAACAAAAAACTTGGAATTTTAACGTGCCTTGTCCCAGATTTAATAGATACCTTAAGAAATCAGTTGAGACATACAGAGAATACTTGTCATCAGACTGACCACTGCAGAGCTGGCAGAGTCATCCTTTGCTGTCAAGTAATGATGTCGTCTGCCAAGCAGTCCAGCAATAAAAATGTCTGTGTTTAGCATGAAGTCATGAAATGTTCAAATGCAGTAGTCTTGCTTTTAGCAATATTGCTTGTCTCTTCAGAATGAATTATCCTCTCTGCCTTGTTCTTGTGTTTTATATTGAATTTCTGTTGGTTTCCAGAAAATGCGCTTATTCCAGCAGAATCTGGAGGACCTCTCCAGTCGCATATCAGCAGCTGAGGCTATCAAGAATAGCTGGCAAAGCCCAAGTGACATAGCAGAAGTGGGTGAAATGCTGGAACAACTTCAGGTACAGTCAGATGCTTCTCTTATGCAGTGACTGAACATCATGGTTGAATGGGTGGCAGTGATGCTTTGTACAAGTATTTAGGTCTCAGGCTGCAAATTACATATTATGACAGGGTTCCTTGGTTTTCCTGAGTGTCTTCAGGCACGTGATGACATAGTACTACTTTAAAGAGGCCCTGACCATATCACACTGTATTTTGACAAATGTGAGGTAATTGACCCTGTAGCAAAATCCTACACCATGTATCAACTCATTCATACCTGTGAACTTCTGACTTAACTTTCCTCCATTAAACTGGAATAGTTGAAAGTTTCTGATATGACAGCACTGAACATTTGTTTCTTCAGTATATTTCACGGTTGGTAGGTGGCTCACTTAGTATTTGGGTGTTAGTAAATAATTGCATTATTAGTAAAATTGTATCGTGTGTTGGAATATATACCATAGTAATTTCTAATGGAAGATGAACATGGCACAGAAATATGTAAATCAGTTAGGCATATTTTGTGGCACAAATTGATGAATCCACTGAAAAATGAAACTCTGATACATAAATTGTATCTTACAAAGACAAGTCAGCAACAGTTTGCCATTTTGTACAGTTTGTGGCAGCTTTTCTTATGCCAAGGGCTACTTCGCCATGTATCACACTAGCAGATGTACTTATTTTTGGCTATGATATGGCTGTTTTCCTTGTCCGTCTACTACGAGTATATAAGAAAGCAAACAGTTTCCTAATTGTGGCATTGAGAACACTGTTGAATGTACACAAGTTAGGAAACTTGCATAGCATAAAACTTCTTGTTTAATTATTCCAGACACCACAGGACTTACAGAATTATGCAGGATCATAGTGCTTATCAATTATTGCTCAAGATGTGCTAAAAAATGTATGTAGGTTGATACATTATATTGATCCTGCTTTAACCAGATCTTGATTTGTCAATTAACTGCAGTCAAAGTGAAGTCATAATTGACAAGAATGCATTCTGTGGTGAGTAAGTTATTACATACATACAAGCATGCAGATTTGTAGGTACTCTGCATCTAGTATTGAAAACTTAATGGATTTTATGAAAATGCTTTCATTGGTTTTGAGTTGTTAAATTCATACAGGTATACAACTCTATAGGCCCTCTGCAGCTAATATTGAAAAATTTCGTTTTTTGCATAATATTTCAGGAACAGGGTCGTGAGAAGGAACATTTTTTTTATTTACCACCTTTTCTCCACCTTTTATTACTTTCATGATTTATATATTAATTCTGAAAACAGAAGGCACAGGAATTTAAACTCTTTCCACATTCTGTGTATTTTCGATTTTGGGGCTGCTAACTCTTGGCCTTTGATATAGCTATATGTTTACAAAGTTTCAGATCTTTATTCCGCTTTTAAATCCCTTAAAAAAGGATGTCTCAGAACCAAGATTTAATATGGTCCATTAATTTGAGCTAAGATTAAATCCTGGAATTTAAGTGATGAGTGTCTCCCCTTGAAAGTCCCACAGATACTTTTTGATCATTGATGAAGTAGGTGTTGTGCATCACTTCACAGACTCATGTTACATGGCCAGAGAGTATTTCAAATATTCTCTTCAGAGCATTGTCCCCAAGTCCTCAAGTATTTCCTCACAAAACCCACAGGTATCATAAACCATTCCTTGAGTCCAGCCTAATCCCTGCATCTTCCCTGGCTTCGTTAGGACCCATGTGCAGAACCTGTTGTATCGCAGACACTGCTGCTTAGTCCTCTCTTACCACCTGTGTCACTAGCTGCTGTGCATTTAATGCAGTAATTACAGAACTCTAGTTTGGGAGCTCATTTACCATACAAAATGCATGTTGGAAATGTGTGTTAGGTGCCAGTATTACTTTCAGTAAGACTGTCAAAACTGTGTTGTTCTGTTCCTGTTGCATTCCATTCCATTTGGTTATGTACTGTTATTTTCTGTTCTGCTCTGCTCTACTGTGTTCTGATCTGTTAACAACATAGGTTTTTGTAATCCATAGGCATAACTTAGGAGATGCAAGGGGCGCAAGTGCCCTTCCAATAGTTTTTGTACCTAGGAACAATTTTCTGGCTATTGAGTTGAGGGGGGGGCAAATAAAAAATAGACATATTGTTGAAACACTTATTTGGGTGGTGTAAAGACAGAAAAAAATGAAAATCCAGTGTTTTACTATGCACAGAACATAGGTATCTGAGTTCTTAATACACATGGTAGAGTTTGCCCTCACCCCCACCACCCAGGATTATTAGCCAAGTTACGCCCATGTTGTAATCTGTGAGTTTTGTGGTACTCACTGCAATGTCTGTGGATGTTGCTACCTGCTACTTCATTTTCAGCTTTAAGAGTAAATAGAGCATGAAAAAATGATACAGATGTGGAAGACATGGTTTCTCTTATGTCTTACGTACCATTGATTCATCCATGAGCTGTGTATCTGTATATCTGTTTTTTTATTCATTATAATATATTTATGCTGAAGGTGTAGGTAGCAGATTCCTTCAAAACAATGGAATCCACCTACCAAAAAATGTGGCATTACATCCTGGAAGACATGATTTTGTTCACTTCCAGTTGCTAAATTACCGTAACTTCTTTTAATTTCAAAATATAAATTATTTATGGAATAGTGTGAAAAGTTATGTCTGTTATGATTTTAAATGCATTGATCCATGGAATAATGCAGTCTGGAAACAGCTGATCTAATCTGGTGCATTCTGTTTTTGCATCAGTTACCAAGCCCTGATTATGTAAATGTTACTGAATTGTGCTGTTCTTCTATGGAGTACTGTCAGTTAGCAGGTGCCAGAGGTCAAAAGAGTATTTAGGGCATGTGGAAGGGTATCAGGGACTCATTCCTTTAGGGTAGAATTGCTGGAGTATGAGGCTTTTTTTCACTGTTTGCTGGTAGTGCTGTATATCAGTATGGCATGGTGCTTTTACCTTACACTATTGTCTTAAACATTTCAGAGTCACAGTGCAAATATTAGCAAATATCTGATTGCTCCTGAAAGTTACATTAAGTTATTTTTTCTCATTTGTAGTTTCATATTTTCCCTCTTATCTCTACATGTTCTGTTCCAGCTGCTTGTGATTAAGTACCACTAAAACCATTCACAAAACTTACTGTTAATTTTGTTGGAAGTATTTATACATAGCATGACAATGTCTGCATAAATACTCAACAGTGAAAGGGTTAAACAGCTGTCAGTGTAGTTAGATCTATCAAATTACATGACATTGCTTCCCATTAGATTTTAATCTTCAGTGATACTAGTTGCTGCAATAATTGAGATCTCTGTTGGCCACTGTCATTCAAAACTTGTACTGTTTCAAGCATGAAATAATATCTTGAACAAACTGCTGCTTGGGTAGTTTTAAATTTACTTCTCCTTGCCAAATCATTTTAAGTGCTGTTTTATCACCAGTCTTCACATACATTTATTTTGTAATTGTTTGTCACTGTATTATTCATCCCATTCCACATATGTGGTTTGTGGCTACATCTGTTTAACTTCTAGTCCAGAATTTAAGGTAGGAGACTATTGAAGCTGTATGAATAATAAGTAATCATGTTGACTGAAAGAAAATGTAACTCTGTTCTTTTGGATACATGTAGTTTACAAAAACTGATACAGTGTAAGGCATTTACAGGCTCCTGTAATCATTGTAATTTACCATAAAAGTGGGAGTTTCTTGACTGGCAGTAACTATTAACTACTCCAGAGAAACACTTCTTGTTGCAGTTAATTATGACAATAGTATTTGTGTTAAAATATATAGAAGGATTGTAAGTGATGTGAGGGACGATTAAAAATGCTGGTCTTGTCTGTTTACAGAAATTTGGTGAAAGGCTGGGGCCAATACAGAGAACAGTAGAAGATGTTAATGACCAAACAGCTCTATTTACATCCAACAATGTTTTAGTTTCACATATCAATCTGAATCGATTAGAAGATCTCAATACAAGGTATGTTAAACTGTCAGTTTTTGCTGGGATGCACTGAATTATAAACACTAGGTTCTTGCTTTTCATAATGGCTGTAACTGTCTCTTAATGTCCAATGATTTGAGAGTATAAATGAAATTAATAGAAATCGTAACATACCTACTACAGAAGTCTGCAAGGTTACTTCTTTAAAGAATGTAATTACATTATTTTGTTTTCCATACCTCTTATAAATTATTTTATTAGTGCATAAGCTTTGTTAGACCACATACAAAGCTATGATTATCTAATAAAATAGTAATTGAAGCACAAAAGAATCACTGTTTTTCATTATATTCTTTTCATTTCATGGAGTGATCTGTTTTGCTATAAGAAGATTACATGCCTGTTTTACTGTGTGGATAATTGAGCCTGTAATTTATAAATACACATATCTAAATATGTGTCTTACTCATTTCTTGCCTCAGGTGGAAGGTCCTTCAGATTGCTGTGGATGACCGCTACAAGCAACTCACCGATTTTGGAAAGGAGGGATCCCCACCAAACCAGGGCTTCCTGTCAGCGTCTGTTGAACAACCATGGGAACGTGCTATCACTGCAAATAAAGTGCCTTATTACATTAAGTATGTTCCTCAACCTCTTCTTTAAATTGTATTCTGGTAATCTGGGTTCTGGCACCATGTAAATAATTGCTGTCATCTAGGATAAACCTGCTGCCTCCATCTTCAGCATGGAATTGCCTTCTGTCCTGCCAATACAGGGTAGCGGGTACCTCTGAAGTGTTGCTGATGACATGACAGACTGTACAGTGTCATAACCCAGAATACCACAGTTTTAATCTCTACCCCTGTAATAACCTCAAATACTACACTCTTCTTTAACCCTTTGATGATGGAAGACAGTTAAGAGGAACCTTAATGTACAGACAGAGGAGAATTTGAATATTTTTCTCACAAATATTCAGTACTTCACTAAAAGTGCTGTACATATGAAGGAATACACATTTTAAAAGCAAAACATTGATAATGTTACCAGAAAACTGTGTAGGTTCATGTAAAAATATTTCATTCGCACATTTTACACAGTTTGTTAATGAATGCAGTTCTTCATTAAAATTTCTCTAACATAAAATTAGTACAAAATTTGAAACTTCTTAGTGTATTTATAAAAGAGTGCAAAATTTGATTATACATTCCACGCTTTAATTTCTTTGCTGTAGAACTGGTACTAGCAGCTTGTTTTCGCAGACTCCCATTCATGTAATTTTAAGTTTCTTGCCACTCTGCTCTGATATTTATGCAAGGCACACTGTCAGCCTGTTTATAGGAAACTCACATTACTGTACATTCAAGCTTCACAGCAGTGCACACTCAAATTCACATATGGTACAATAGCAGCCTATCTGCATTGCACTTAGTTTCAGAATTCACAGCATTGTGGATGTCCTGATATGTTATTTTCACTACTAACAAAAATTGAGCTGCATTGAAGTTAAAAAGTAGTCCTATAATTGTATTAAAATATTTTTGCCAAGTTTGGAGAGATTCATATGATAAGCTTCAGAGTACAGTCTGTTATTGCACTGTAGGCAGCAGAGTCATGTCTTTCTCCCTTCCATGTTTTATGCAAGGGACAAACCTCTCTGTCATCTGGCCTTGTCTGCTACTGTCAGTACCATAATTTTTGTTGCTGGAACAAGTTAGGCATGCATTTAAATTATTCAGTATGTCCAAAATTTTCTTTTCATTCAAATTTTGTTTGTGGATGCAATGCATATACACCAAATGGCACTTAAGAATTGTAAATTCTCTGAATGCACAGCCCCATGTCTAGAAAGTGAAATTATGAATACATGAAATAAATAGTTTGATATCCCTGACAGCAGAATGCCAAAAGCCAGTATAAATGATTTTGTAAAGTCCCTCCCAGCAGAAAAGTGCAAACTTATCTTGAGAATTTTAAAGACCCTTTATATATGCCAACTGGAGATATATGTTTTGTCTACAAGTACACAAGGCTTCTTTCAGTGGCAGGTTTACTGTATGGAAATAATAACAAATGGAGCAGATAACTTTCTGTGCTTAGGACCATAAGCCAAGAAAGTGAATAAATAATGCTTGAATGGGCATACACGGTGCAATCGTCGATCTGTCGGCCAACCCACTAAGAACTATCAACCAACATCATTCACACACCAGTTTTGTTTGTTTATCACCGACAGTGTACGTGTCATAACTAGTCTTGTAAAGTCAGTTTTCTTTTTATGTCATGGATGGCGTATATAAATGGAGAGTTGCCATAAAATTTTGTTTCAAAGCTGGTCTGTCTACAACAGAAACACTAGTATTGGTGCAAAGGGCTTTTGGGAATGAGGCTGTGAACCTATCAAATGTTTTTAGGTTGTATTTTCGATTTTGAGATGGAAGGGAGCTGGTAGATGATGACGAGCGAGGTGGCCATCCAAAATCAACTCAAAATGAGGTAAACATTGCGGCTGTTGCTGATTTGGTCAAAAATGACCATTGAATCACATCAAGAATGATAACAGAAACTTTGAAAATCCCCAAGACTGTAGTTCTTCAGATTCTGAAAGGGGATTTGGGAAATAGGAAGTTGTATGCATGTTTGTTCCACACTCCCTGACACCTGAGCAAAGGGAAGATCGAGTAACATCTTGCCAAAACATTATCACAATGGCCAATGCAGACAAAAATTTTTTTAACAAAATTATTACGGGAGATGAGACTTGGTGTTTTGCCTGTGACCCTGAAACAAAGCGACAGAGTTCTGAATGGGTCGGTAAGACATCCTCTCGGCCAAAGAAACTGAAATTCCAAAGGTCCCGCATCAAGACCATGTTGATAATTTTTTTTCAACTCTCAAGACGTAGTGCACAAAGAATTCGCACCAGAGGGAAAAAACAGTAAATGCAGAATTTTATAAAGGAGTAATGGATCGCCTGCTGAAGTGCATTCAGCGGGTTCGTCCAGCTGTGTTCTGTTCTCGAGATTTTGTCTTGTTGCACAATAATGCGCCTGCCCACAAAAGCTGCAAGTGTTTGCCAATTTTTGACCCCAAAAAATGTTACAACCCTTTATCACTCTCCATTCTCTCCAGATTTATCTCTGCCAGACTATTTTCTGTTCCCCAAGTTGAAAATGAAGTTAAAAGGACTCCACTTTTCGGATGTTACTGAGATCCAAGAAGCTGTAACTGATGAATTAAAGAAGGTTCAAAAAGAGGAATTTTCAGCAGGTTTTTTAGAAACTGTACAACTGCACAAAGCCTGTATATATGCCAATGGATCTTATTTTGAATTAAAGAAAAGGTTTGTGTCGTCCTCATGTGTTCTCAGTTTTTAAAAAAATGAGTCCTAAAACTTTTGGACTGCACTGTGTACATATATAGGAACACCAAGAGCAAAATCTTAAATACTAAATTGTGCCTTATAAGCAGAAACATGTCACCAAGGACAGGGGCAGACTAAAAGGATGTGCCCTGTAAATGCAAGGAGTGGCCTATGGCATAGATAACCTTTGGCCTTTGCCAGCAAGAATACACGGGAGAATAACATTAGATTTGATATTTGTCAATGCACATAACAATTGATAGCTTAGACTCTCCTGTTTTCATTTTGGGTAAAGACTTCATTAGACCCAATAGTCATTGCAAAGTGGCAGCATAAACCTATCCCCACATAACAATACTGAGGAATAGATTCCAGTCATGATAAAATACAGAAGATACTCAATCATGAATGGTGCAGCAAATATTGTTCTCTATACATGTATTTCCTGAAAAATGATGTGTATTTCATCAGTCTGAAAAGGCATTTCAACTTGGGTTATCAAAATAGACTCCTTTTGTATATCAGAATGAAGCTCGTGTGAAACAATGGCACTACAATATCCACGAAACTGTCCATGAGATAGCAGTTGTATGAACTGTTGCTTAAATCAGTACAGGGCACTGAGGCAAGTGGCATGTGAGGAATTTAAGAACATGCAGTCCACAAAGGCTGGCAATGTGGGGTGTTAATGTTATATCCTGACTGTAGACACTATGAAGGTAGGCTGAAATATTGTGCCTCCAGCTCAATAAAAATAACGGAAGGGAGATATTTAAGTGAAACAAAATATAAATGTACCTTTAACCTTTATTTACAACTGTGCATAATCACTTTTCCACATAATCTCCTCCAACTTCAATATACTTCTGCCAACTTTTAACAGGTTTTTTATTCTGTCCTGTTGCAGTCAGTGGCCTCTCCAACCTTGCTGTGTCACACATAATTTCTTCCCCCACTTCTTGCTTAAACTGCCATATCCAACATCTAACTGTGCATACATGAAAACAGCTTTCCCCCATACACTGTTCATACGCAGTGAATGTCCATAGGAGGAATTTTTTTTGTAGTCAGGAACTCAATAATGGCATGTTGTTCCTTTTCAACTGGCACTGAGCCAAAGTTATGGATGACTGTGGGTTCAAGTTCACATACGGTGGAGGAGAGATATCACTTGACTGTGTGGAACCAGTTTTCATTACACTAAATAAAACTGTGACAAAAAAGGCAAAACTTTTCAGCCTGTCCTTATACAACATAGTGGGACATGACTGCCTTTATGACTACTTTCAATCCACAGACATCATATTTCAGCCTTATTTCACTTACATCTCCCCACACATTTGAAATGAAAGCTGATAAACCAAAGAATCATACATTCAGTAAAACTGTGACTTTGTGGCATTAGGTTAGGCTACTCTATTTACCAACATGGCCTAAAATTGAATGGAATACACATTGTTATAATAGCTTACACCTAGACATAGACCATCATGACTGTTGTGGTCAGCTCCACTGCGTAACTGCCATAAACTCCAGGTACCTATTAGGCAGAATGTTGGGGTGGCAAAGAGCCATTATGGACGGGGAGGCAGAGATGTAAATTAGATCCTGTGGTACTAGTTGAACTCTGGTCTTATATCAGGAAATAACCACTTCCTGAGCTGTCATTACTCACAAACAGGTATGTTAAGTTTTGACCGTCACCTTGGCACAAAAATCTGACCAAAATTGCTATGCCCTGTTCATTTCCACCCAAAATTTTAAATTTTGAATAGTTGTATTTGTTTTTCTTTACCCCTGCCCTTACTCATAGTCTAGCACAGTAATATGGTCACTCCTGCTTTCTAGTATAGTCTACACGAACATAAGTAAGAACATTGTTACTAAATAGTGTCATACAGAGATACACACAGAGAAGCAGAAATGTGCATGCAGATATGACATTCTTTCATTCTTCCAATTTCATCATGAATTTACCTTAATTACATTTTACTAGTTTGCAGCTTTCTGTGCAGCTGCATTTTACCAAGCAGGTTCATGTGACAGTAACGCCAATCTTGTATTTAGGAGGTGCCTGGCTTGAGTTTGGTTGAGACAGTGCCTATACTAATTGAGGTTTTCTGTAATTTTCCTCAGTCGTTCCAGGATAGTACACCAGTTTGGCCAGAACTGTTTCTTTCCTGCTCCATTCTGATTCATAATTTGTCAAGTCATTCTACCATTTGGCATGAGATGTTAAGAGCAACATAAAATAAATCACCAGAGAAGCAAGTTTAGTAGCAGTGTGTCCATCTGGTACATTTACCTGTACGTGGGATGGCCTAGTAGAAAATTTGAATCTAAGTTAGTATCTGTTTTGATTATAGTTGTGTGTGATATGTGTTGCAGTCATCAGTTGGAAACTACACATTGGGACCATCCCAAGATGATTGAGCTAATGAATTCTCTCTCTGACCTCAATGAAGTTCGCTTCTCAGCATACAGAACAGCCATGAAACTACGAACAGTCCAAAAACGATTATGCTGTAAGTATATGAAGGATATCAGATTTCCTTTATGTTTGTCACTAGTGCTGCCATGTTAAATCGTTTAGAATGAATTATATAAAGTATTAGTTTTAGTGATTGGATTATTTTATAACTCATATTTGTTATCAGCATTATGTTTACATCCAACTACCATACTGCACCTAAATTGGTCAAGAAATATGGATGGTACGTGTATTTGTGTCCTGCAGTGAAGTGTTGCTTTCAGTGAACGTTCATTCATGAAATTTGTAATTCCATACCCTCATTATGTTCAGATGTGCAATACCAAATTGCATCATAGTCAAGAAATGTAGAAATGATATATAAATTTATTTATGCCCTTAAGTAAAGTATGACTTTTACTGAATATATTTTTTATGAAACACAGTTTCTTACAAGTATAATATTTAGGGCCACAAGACTGAACTGCAACCAGATTTATTATTAAATGTGAACATTCCTGGTAGATTTTCATTTATGCCCTTAAGTGAATTATGACTTATTGCATGGATTTTCATGAAACTCGTATTTGGGCAATGGCATGGCATTTAAATTTCCAATACAGAATTTTGGCTATATTGTTTAAGAAATAGGGAAATACAGGTGGAAATCCATTTATGCCCCTGAGAAAATATGGCTGTTTCCATGTGTAATTTCTGGAAACTTATGAATGGTCAACAGCACTATGTGTAAGTCTTGAATACTAAATTTCAACATCTTTGTTAAAATGCTCTACATTGAGAAGATTCTTGTGAAGCTTACAATTGCTCAGTGGCATTAAGAGTAAATGTGTGCCAAAGTTTATCCAGTTCAGACGAAAAGTGTAGAAAGAACAGGGAAAAAGTTATTTATGCCCAGAAGTAAGTTATGGTTTTTATTTTATGGGTTGTCATACAATCATACAATTGAATATTTGTTGCTTATATCTAGAAGTATGTAATTTTTATGTAGGTATATTATGCATGTACATTAAAAAACATTCCATCAGGCTGAATTTTGAGGTTATGTATGACCAATATGTGTAAGACACTAACATCAGTGTATACATATAAATGATAAGTTTTTCAAAGGAATATAACAACATGCTGTGATAATAGTGTTAGCATTCTATAACGTATGTACAGAATGTGAACAACAAAAAGTGGATTAAATGGTGTGACCATCTGAGAAGAGCTCAGGATGCAAAGATCCGAGTGCTTCTCGATGTTATGTTATGTGTTCATTACCAATTTTCCTGTTGAAAAATTGAAAGACATTCTCATCATAACCATATGGTGGAAACCAGCAGTGTCATAACCCTGTTTCCATGGTTACCATAGTTGCTGCTTTGTTAGGTATGTGACAAACTAATAAGAATGTCACACTTTGTTTGCTCTGTTTGTGACAGCATATGTTCTGTGTAATGTCATGTAATGTAATGTCTGAGGCCAAAGATACAGTTGAAATGTAGCATATCAGACATGTAGTGTTGTGTGCTGTCTCTGATGAAACAGATGAGCAGCAAGCATATAATACAGCAGAGTACAATTGGGAGGCAGCAATCTGAGATACGAAATTAATGTTTGGCTCTTAGAATCAGGAAATGTTCAATACTAGAATCTGTTGGGTAGCACGCAAGAACATCGCAGCAGCCCATCATGGTTAGTAATTTAAATAAAAGGACATTTTAATTGTTGTATGTTACAGAAATCATAAAACATTGTAAACAAGTTAAATTCATGTTGGTAGGTAAATGCTTTAATTGTAGCCAGAGATAATGGATGCATTTAGCATGAAGCTGTTTGCTTAACTGAATCATTATTTGTACCACTAATTGTTGCTGTTGTTTTACTATTTCTGTTTCTAGTGGATCTCCTCAGTCTGTCAGCTGCCCTTGAGTCATTTGACTCTCATGGTTTGCGAGCACAGAATGACAAATTGATTGATGTTCCGGATATGGTGACTGTCCTCACTTCCCTCTACGAACTGATTGCAGCCGATAACTCCAGCCTTGTTAATGTGCCACTCTGCCTTGACCTCGCCATAAACTGGCTTCTCAATGTTTATGACAGGTGATCCATTTGCTTTCTTTGCATAGTCATCATGACTGCATAAAATAAATAACATTTCTTAGTGATCTAATTACTATATCTCTTCATAATTCTCTATATCTTTCATCTTTTTTCCTTTCAGCCAACGCACAGGACAAATTCGAGTTTTGTCTTTCAAAGTTGGACTAGTGTTACTCTGCAAAGGACATCTGGAAGAAAAGTATAGATGTGAGTATATTATACCTGAACTGTGTACCACTTCAAGAATGGGATTTCTTATTTGTAAACTCTGATCACATATATGGCATTCCAATTGTAATTTGAAATGGCATGGTTTCTAGATTTATTCCGGCTGATTGCGGATCCCAATCGTTTAGTGGACCAGCGCAAATTGGGACTGCTTTTGCATGACTGCATTCAGGTGCCCCGACAGCTCGGTGAAGTAGCAGCTTTTGGAGGCTCAAATATAGAACCGTCAGTTCGCAGCTGTTTTGAAAAAGCAGGGAAAGATAAAACTTCCATAGAGGTGAGTATCATTTAAGCACAATAAAAGTTAATATTTCCACTTTTTGGAATTATAATTATTTTCTTTATAAGTTACTCCTTGGAAGCCAAGATAGCATAGTCTGTACACTGGGCTGTGGGCTGGACTACTGAGAAATTATGTTTTGGTTCCCAGATAAGCACAAGATTTTTCTCTTTTCCAAAATGTCCAGACTACCTGTTGGGTCCACCCATCCTCATGAGTAATGATACCAAGGGCTTTTCCATGGGATGGCTATAACATGAGGCTAATTACTCACTTCCATATAGTGTTGGGGTTAAGAACAGGTGGATATTTACATCCATTCTCCCATGTATCTTTGTAGCATGTGTAGGACAACTTCATGTTATCTTTCCATTTGATATTAATCCGTCTGTTTTTATGGCCTATGCTTAATGACCATGCAGTAATGTCTAATGACACTTGCTGTATGCAGCCCACAAGTTACAGTGTCCGTATGATGTTCATTGTGCAGGCTATTCATTTCCTGAACTGGCTGCAGCAAGAGCCACAGAGCATGGTGTGGCTGCCAGTGCTTCATAGGCTGTCCGCTGCAGAGACTGCAAAACATCAGGCCAAATGTAACATCTGCAAGGAGTACCCTATAGTGGGGTTCAGGTAAGGGATGGTTTATGTAGCAGAAGTAATGTTCTGTAGTGTTCTGATGATGATGTATCACATTTACCATTTAACACCATACACTTTTTTGTACTTTGTCTGTTATCAAGTGTTTAAGAAAACTGCAAATGGTGTATGCATGCCATGACATAGTACAGAGAGTTTGCCAAGGTGTTCTTTACTTTCAAAATGTCACACACTTTCATTTTACATGCAGAAATGTAACTTCATTTGCACCCATCAGACGAGTACAGCCTTTCCTGCCGTAGTTTAATGAAAACCACAAATGCACAATTGGATTGGGTGCTGATCTCATGTACTGAATTTCACCCAAATCAGACATTAAATGTGAAAAATAAGGATAGAAATTATTTACACCCTTCAGTAAAGTATGAATGCCACATAGCTATTTTTTTAACAATAATCACACTTGCTCGCCGTTTTTTTAAACCCAGTTTCTTGAAAACCTGATGAACAGTTTAGCTGCTAATACCAGGTCACAGACATTGGAAAGATTGTCAGATGTGTCCTGCCCATAAGAGATTTTCTAATATTATAAAGAAGAGCTGATAGTACAAAAATTTAAAAATGGTGTGTCATAGACAGCCTGTATCCCTGTCCTCAAGTAAAAGGTAGGGGAACACCTGCTGAGGTCTGCAGGACAGGTAAAGCTGTTGTCAAACCTAAAACCCCTGAAGTGAGAGGACTGAGAGCTTAAGGTTAGTTCTGTCTATCTGACCAAACACAGTAAATGTTCTGTAATAGCATTCTTAGAAATATTTACTCTTGTCACAGGGTATATGTCCCATGTGGCACAGAAACTGTACTGAACACAATATGTACCAGTTGTAGATGTAAATTTTATATAGTGCTCTTTTTTCCAATAAATAATACTGACAACAGTAAATTTACTGATATCATGTACTTAGCATCTGTGATGTCATTGTAGTATTTGCTAAGTCATTGGCCTACATAAGTAGTTAAAGAAAGCCAGATGTTTTTCAGAGAGGAGTACGATAGACATGGAACATGTTTGTTTATTACAGATCATTTCAGTCAATACAGTACAAGAGGCTTGGTAAATAGTGAGTTTGTGGGTTTATTTTGTGTTACATGCATGTACAACAATATCTCGGTCAGTAACTGCTTGTTACTGATGGTAGGAAACAATTCCTCCCAAACACACAACAACTATCAAACAGTAAAATCTCTGAAGATTAACATTAAAACACTTAGCAGTATGTCTTATGTTTTAAGGTTCTGAAATGTTAAGGATGATGTCTGTGTAATGTGTGTACTAAATCTGAAGTTTTGTGTTATGATTTCCCTCTCCTATCCCAAAATGTCAAATCAAAAAGTGATTGCATTTTGTGACTTGAACCAGTGCCACTTTTATGGGTTTTTATGATTTTTTACTTGCCACATCACAGCAAGTGACATACATATTTCATAAGTTCATAGATTTCACAAATTAATTCAAATAAAAATATTTAGTCCTATTATCATGGTATTGTTTTCTGTTTGTCTGAAATATTTCTCAAAAAAGAATAATTCTTGAATAGTGGCCACTGTTCAAACCTGGAAGTCCCTATTGTTTTTCCTAGCTCAAAAGTTTGTTGATATTGTTCATGGCAGCAAGTTATTTGGAAAATATCGAGGCTGTGTCATACTGTTTCCAGCTATCATAACATCCATTCATATAGTCTGCAATACGGATATTATAGATGTCTGAAAATTTTACTCTTTAAATGAAGGATGGACAAGTACATGCAGTGTATTAACATGATTCAGAAGGAACTGTTTTATCAGAACTGAGTAAAAATCATGCAAACACAAGTATTATTTAATTATAGGTAATTTACTACATAATTTAGATGTACTTTTGCTAAAATTGTTATTAAACTCTTCAGGGAAAGTACATGCATATCGCTGTGTTATTTTCTATAAAAATCACCTAGACACTGCATGAGATTAATTTGCAACATGCTTTAATGCATCAAGTATTCATAGGCTTTCTTTATTTTACATTTCAGATATCGCTGCTTGAAGTGTTTTAACTTTGACATGTGTCAGAACTGTTTCTTCTCAGGCAGGAAAGCAAAGAACCATAAACTCACTCATCCTATGCAAGAATACTGCACAGCTGTAAGTTAAAACTTTTGATAATGGGCTGTTAATTAAATGCTAGTGTAATGACAGATGACTTTGCTGTACAAGATGTGTTTAATGAGAGCTATTTGGTTTTTAGCAGTCAAAATTCTGTCATTACAATTCTCTGCTTTTAGAGGAGAAATGTCATCTGCCACGTAATTGTGTTTTAAAATGTATCAACATCTGACATCAAGGTGTGGCTGATATTGTCATTCACTATAATTGTATCTGTACTTATTTCTGCATATTTATTAATTTATTGAATGATTCCATGGTTTTCCCTGAAACTTGTTTGTATGTTATGCTAGATGAAGTTAAAATTTGTTTAAATTTCACAAATGCAGTAGAACCCTGATTTTTCATTTCTGCATTTTGTGTTTTCCACAATTTTACACGATTCTTTGTATGGTCCCAGACAAGTGGACATAACAACCACGTTTCCCAGATTTTATGCCATTTTAGATGGTCATCACAAAAATGTAAAACCATTGTTTTACTCTGCACGCTTCACATAACCAAAAGGATGCTTACAATCTTATGTGCTGGCATCAGATTTATGTTGGATATTATGAAAGGTTTTTAAAATAGTCGCGCCACTGTGTGCAGGTAGTCAAGCTGCTATAATGTACATGATAAGTTTCGTAGCTTGGCATAAGATTGGTTGTTAATGTTTAATATAATGACTGTGTGCTTTGTTGCTGTTCTTCCATAAAGACAACTTCTGGTGAAGATGTCAGGGACTTCACACGAGCACTCCGCAACAAGTTTAAGTCAAAACGCTACTTTAAGAAGCATCCTCGGGTGGGCTACTTGCCTGTGCAGACAGTGCTAGAGGGAGACGCCCTGGAGAGTCCTGCTCCATCCCCTCAGCACTCTACTCTCAGCCAGGACATGCATTCACGGCTAGAAATGTATGCATCACGGCTTGCAGAGGTGGAATTGCGCACCAGGAGTAATTCCACCCCTGACTCGTATGTATCCCTTAAACAAACAGTAACATACAGAAATTAGAAAGATTTCACAGACATGTAAATATGTAGGAAGCTGTTTTTTGATGCGTAAATGTTCCAGAATGGTCAGTGTGATGTATGAGACCTTATACTTTATTTATAAAATAATTCATTGAGGTCACCACCTTTTGGATTGAAGTGCCATGTAATGTAGTAGAGATTGCTATTTCAGAAATGAAGGACCATGTTTCTCTAAAGTGACGGTGCACTGTTACTGATTACATGGCATCACATGCCAAAAATGGTAATCTTCATAGTCACTGTCATGAGAACCTGAAATCTCACATAATAATTCTTGATTACTTCACGAGGTACTGCACTCACCATATTAAATTTAAGAGCCTCTATGACAGAAGTGGTATTTTTTCTATAATCCATTTATTTATTTTGCAAGTAGGGGTCTTAAACTTACTGTTTAATTTCTGTTATTTTTGTTACACATTGTACTTATCATCTAACTTTAGACTGGTGGTTGCAGCTGTGTGTACAGTGTATTAAAAATATTGCACAGAATTAAAGACTTTATTTCATCTTTTAGTAATGTTATGTGCCATTCTTTCAATGAGATGGGCTGGGCATGAGGTGTGTATGGTTGAGGAGAAGGGGGTGTATAGGGTCTTGGTGGGGAAACTGGAGGGAAAGAAACCACTGAGGAGACCTAGGCATAGATGGGTGGATAATATTAGGACGGATCTCCAGGAGGTGGGATGTGGGTATATGGACTGGGTTGAGCTGGCCCAGGATAGAGACAGGTGGCGGACACTTGTGAGTGCGGTAATGAACCTTCAGGTTCTGTGAAATGCGGGGAATTTCTTGACTAGCCGCAAACCAGTTAGCTTCTCAAGAAGGACTCTGCACCATGGAGTAAGTAAGTATGTGCCATTCTTTCTGTGCAATCCTTTTGTTACTACTTTCACAAACATGAACCAACATGGAGTTCTTATATTGTTTACTACAGAGATGATGAACACCAGCTGATTGCTCAGTACTGTCAGTCACTGAATGGAGGTGATGCAGTTCCAGTGCCGCGCAGTCCAGTACAGATTATGGTCGCTATTGACCAAGAACAGCGTGAGGAATTAGAAGCCATGATACGGTATGTACATACAGAGAGAGCAAAACGTATCTACTACTTTCTGACACAGTGTCTTCCAAAAACTCTTGAAACACATCCAAAAATGCTGTCATGTGAACTAGTTAGCTAGTGAGCTAGTTAGTGAAAATATAAAATTCATTTTTGGGGGTTCACTGGGATGAGAATTTCTTAAACTAAGTGACAGAAGATGTGAGGGCTCCACTTCCTCCACCTCCTAGCAATGTTATCATCATTTTGCTATCAGTATCAGGTCTTGTTGCATATTTTAAATGACAGAAGTCTTTCTGAGCATCATTTTCCTCTAGATTGATTTTTCTTTTACTATTGACAGAAGGGGATCCTAACAGAACTTTCAGCATATTTTTTTTATTTTTCTAAGGTGTGTTATAAATTGTTGTAAGTGATATTTACTTCATGTATTTGTGTCTTTCAGTGCCAGAGGGGTGTGTGTGTGTGTGTGCGCACACGCGTGCGCCTCCAGATATGGTGTGTGGGGGGACCCAATCCATTAAATAAAGGACATGGAAATCAGTTAATGATGGTGGGGCATCCATAAGTCAGATTCTGTTATCCCCAGTAACTATCGATGATGAGAAAGGTGATTAGGAGAGGGGACCTACAGCTTAACATGAATTCTGACCATGATGTCTGGACAGAAGCCTGGTATCGTTCGCAATTCCAAAGTCCAGTGTGCAGTAGATGTGAAGGTTTCAATTTGTGGACACAAAATCTGCACAAGTTTTGACAGTTAAGAGTTCATAAAGCCTGCTGCATGTCTCATAATGTCCCTTTGGCTGATCTTTATTCATACTCATCCATGGATTTTATGTAACAGACCCTTCCTACATTTAGTTTTGTAGAGTATTATTGCAAATATAATTTTACAGTGAATTGGAGGAGGAAAATGCAACCCTCCAGGCAGAGTATGAGCGCTTACGAGCCAAGCAAACACCTGGTTCAACACCTGAAGAGTCTTCGCATCTGCCTGGTGGTCAAAGAGCCCCTGATTGTGACATGTTGGCTGAAGCCAAGTTGCTGCGCCAGCACAAAGGTCGACTGGAGGCACGTATGCAGATCCTGGAGGACCACAACCGTCAATTGGAAGCTCAACTTCAGCGGCTTCGACAATTACTGGACGAGGTAAATGCATACAGACTGTCTCGCTCTGGTTCAAGACATAAATGGGTGAACAATCTGTTCCGATGTAATGGCTGGTTCAACAGGGAATATTTACTACTGCAATTGTTAATCACTACATACACTTAATTGTGACGTCACTTTAATACTCTTATGTAATTGTTTCTCTTGAGATTTCAGTCATCAACCTTGCCCCTTGCAATAATATAGTAATTGTATTAGGAAAAAACCACAACTTATGATTTGCACTTACACAGTTATTAGTGGTTTCACTGCTGCCACTTGCAGCTTGTTAACACATGCACTTTTAACAAGCGGAGCCCCCTTTGAACTCTGCCATACGCATAATGATACTGTTTAGTACTGAAAAAACACAACACACACCCTTATGGTGAAATACCTTTAGAACTTTTGTTCTTTGTTAATGTAGTAACAAGTTGCGTGTCCCTCATGGACAGCTGCGTACACACACACTGACTGCTGTGAGTCGTAGTGACCACACTACTCGGAAGACGTGACGCTACTGAAGGCACGCTAGCCTCACACAAAGGAGGGACGCTACTACTAGAACAAAACAAAAGAACTTTCTAGAAGCGTCTGCACGCGCGTGATGTCACACCTTGTGACGATTGCATCATCCCTAGTTAACAATGTTGTGCAATCTCTGTCATGCCTACTCACTAGAAAATTAAACTGTAAAAATTCTGCCCTTAGCGTAACACAGACTGTGAATTTTGGATAAGGACATGTATTTAAGAGACCTGACAGATACATTTTTGTGCAGTGTGAACTGCCACTGTGTCATACAGCTGATGATGAAATTTAGTTCAACTTTCTCTTTTCAGTTCAGTTCAGTTCAGTTCAATGGCGTACCATGGGGGGGGGGGTTTTTCAGAAACCCACCCCCCCCGAAATTCCGAAGGTCCTCCAAAATTGTGCCAAACTCTACCCTATTGTGAAAACTGTTAAAAATTGCAGAATTTAGGATGCCAACACCCCAAGATGTTTGGAAAAAAAGCAGTAAAATTCTAAAACTACCTAGGTTCACATTTGTTTTACATTAGCAATGACAAATAAATTGGTTGTCATCATAAATAGTCTTAAAGTACCAAAAATTAAGAAAATTCTACTATATGAAATGAAATTTCTTATACCAAATTACAGCTGCCTCCATAACCCCTGACTAGGGGGCTACCGCCCCCAGATCCCCATTCTCTCTCTCCTCTGTCCTCAACTGAATTTGTTGAACCCCCCCCAAACAAAATTCCTGGGTACGCCACTGGTTCAGTTCAGTTCAGTTTACTAATGTGCAGGCTTCAATGTGCAGGGCCAATTACAAAACTGGCCCAAATATATAAATATACAAATTCACGGATAGAAGATAATTACATAAATAAAGCAGTAACAAAAGTGAGTTCTGACTCAGCACCTGCTAAAATAGTTTCTGTTTCCAATACTATTCTAATACAAAACAAATATAAAAATTTTTCCTCAGTTTTAGTCAGTTACTATAAAATTTGTTTTAAAACAGTGATTGGTTTTCTAAATATGTCTGTAGGTAGAAACATGGGGGAGTCTCTTAAGATTACAAACAAGAACTCAGACAGCAGTGGTGTGCAAAGGGATGAGTAGTTTTTCAGATCTGTATAAACAATAATAAAAATAGATCATCAGGATAATGTCTTCTGACCTGGAGGGTATGAAGTGCTAGAAACTGGATTGTGTCAGCATATCTAAGATTTTCATGGGAAAATAAATTGTTTTTGTAACATGGAACAAAATTTCCTCTGGATGTGTCTAAACATTTTGGTTTCAGCAGCCATAATGAAATTCCAAGCAACTGAAATATATTTGCTTTTAGGTCTAATCTAAAGTAACTGTACCAGCAATCAAGGGTAGAGAAAGAATATGTTACAGTTTCAACAGGCCCAGTAACTTACTTGTGTGGGAAAAAAGTATAATAAACTAGTTTATGAAAACTTACTTCTCAGTTCATTATGACTCCCAAGTCTTTGCAGGAAATGCAGTAATCACAGATCTTGTAAGTGTATTTGACAGTTTTCCTTTCCTACTGACAGTGATGGGCCTTATTACTAGCATTTACTTTCAATAAGTACCAGCCTTGTGTGCAGTCCATATCTCATTGCATTAAGGTGCAGTCATTATTTGAATCAGTGACACAAAAGTTTTGATATCATTAGCAAACAAAAGTATCCAAAGATTGCCAGTTTAGAGTGGCAAAATTGATGGTAAAAGGAAAATTCGCCAGATAATCTGTTTTTTTCTTTTCAGACATATGTAGAATTAGTGTGTGTTCTGTGTATAGTATCTTAAAGAGGAAGGAAAGCATAGAGGGAATTTAGTGTTTGACGAGTCCATATGGGATCACCAGGTCCATAACTTTATATATAGTGTTACTGAAGCTGTAAATTATTGCAAGAAGTGAGACACTAATATATATATGCAGGTCCAGTCCCAGTTAGAAAGAATACCTACAAGAGACCATAATTCTCTGAAATGAATTTGTGAGAAGAGAACATGTGGTTTTGGGTATAATTTTGAGGTGATAAATGTCTTCAACCAGAATTGTATGATATGCAACCAGTTTTACAATACCTGAGTCAACAAACGAAATACGTATATTATTGCTAAAACTAGAAAAATAGCTCAAGCAGGAAGCAAGTTACATACAGTGTTGGTATCCTGCATAAGACAAAGTAAACATGGAGGTATGGATTGAACTTCTCTTGCACTGGAAATAAAAATGACAGTTTGTGAGGAGCAGTCCAAAATCCGAAATGAAAGCATGACTGCTAAAATCACTTATTAAAATAACTTAATTTTTGGTATCCAGTTCATCTCCTATATGCACATTCTACCAGATGCAGAATGGATGTACAGTGTAGTAATATGTGAGATCAATCTTGGTTGGCTACCGAAAATTGTGACCTAAGTGTCTGGGTTTTTTAGGCCCTGTAGGTGAATTTTATGTCCATAGCTTCAAATATGCTGTAGATGCATATTTCCAGCTCATCTCTTACAGTTATCCTGCATTTTGCACTGTTGGTAAATGAACTCATTAATTGATACAGACAGATGTTCATCATTTAATGTGTGTAGTTGCAGAGTGCAGAGTGTCTTAAAAATTAGTTGTGCATGGAGTGCCCAAATTTAACATTATCATTGTAATCAGTATGTAGGATGGTTGCTGACATATGGAGTATGTTTTGTGACACATGTTGGTATAGCAGAACTTAAGAAATGAATGGTCTGTTTTTCCCACAGCCCAGTTCAAGCTCTCCTTCAAAGACAGGAACTCTGCAGACCCGATCTGTGACAGCTTCTCAATTGGCCACTGATTCACCAGCTAAGATGAACGGGCATTTTCATGACTCTGGAAGTATGTACAGAATATTGGATACTGCCAACAAATTTTATAACATGGGTTCTGTCTTGTATAAGAGAAGTAGGCACCTGTATAGCACAAATGCATGAGAAATTTGTTTACGCTCTTATTCCTGTTTCCTATTCTTCAAAGAAATAAAGTTGAACATTAATAAAACTCCATAGGTGCGAAAATGAATACAAAACAATATCAGGATTTTTTATTATGTTTCACTCAGTTCTGTATTCCAAGGAGCAGCGCCTGTGTGTGTTCTTTAATTGCACTATAATTTGGTAAGATTATTAGCATTAATGACAGATGAGTTCATGGACATTCATGGAATGATACTGACAGGGAAACACTGAAATAATCAGAGAAAACCTGTACCTGTTCCACTATTTTGATTTGTATGCCTCACCCAATATTGTGCGGGTGATAAAATCGAGAAGAATGAGATGGGCTGGGCATGTGGCGCGTATGGGTG